>Ga0268261_10002500_pt1 | contig 13190 bp, 10 predicted proteins | sample TergutNc150P1_FD_190353 | JGI IMG/M metagenome (GOLD analysis project Ga0268261, IMG submission 190353) | Nasutitermes corniger P1 segment gut microbial community from laboratory colony in Florida, USA - Nc150 P1 (SPAdes) (version 2) | ecosystem: Host-associated > Arthropoda: Insects >... | reverse complement strand
CTCTGCGACGAGCTGATCACTCGTCCAGAGGAGTCCTACCGACTGTGCTGCGTCGTTGTGTGTGATCTAGAAACATCAAGAATGGGTGCTCCATATACATATGACATTAGTAGCCTAAAGATTAATACAGACGGCGTTGAATCGACTCTCGGGATCAGGCCGCATATAGGAATGAAGTACTCCCGATGTATAATTCAACCCACAACGTATGCGCGGAAGGCGAAGACTCGGAATTAAATTAAGAATACTGTGTGCATGTAATGGTCACTGTTGGTTCCACGGTTTTCCACTACTGTATAAACTTGCGCAGAATAGAACCAAAAATACTTTTTTCTCCACTTCCTCTATCGAAATTAAAAGCCAGGGGAATGTATTTGAATAATACATGTATCTTAATTATTAGACATATTTCACAGTACCATTACAGGCCTGTAAAGGAAAATTCGGAAGCTTTAGTAGTTCCTACTAAGGAGATTGGATTAGAAGTAAATGCTGATAAAACGAAGTACATGGTTATGTCTCGGGATCGAAATGCAGGGCGGGGTTACAGTGTGAAGACTGATAATACTTCCATTGAAAGGGTGGAAGAGTTCAAATATCTGGGAACGACGTTAACACATCAAAATTCTATTCAGGAAGAAATTAAGAGCAGATTGAAATTAGGGAATGCTTGCTATCATTCGGTGCAGAATCTGTTGTCTTCCAGGTTGCTATCCAAAAACTTAAAGATCAAAATATATAGAACTATAATTTTTCCCGTGGTTTTGTATGGGTGTGAAACCTGGTCGCTGACATTGAGAGAGGAACGCAGGCTGAGGGTGTTTGAGAATAGGGTGTTGAGGAAAGTATTTGGACCTAAGAGGGACGAGGTGAAAGGAGAAAGCTGCATAACGAGGAGCTGAATGATCTGTACTCCTTACCCAATATTGTGCGGGTGGTAAAATCGAGACGAATGAGATGGGCAGGGCATGTGGCGCGTATGGGGGAGGATAGAGGTGTGTACAGGGTGTTGGTGGGGAAGTCCGAGGGAAAGAGGCCATTGGGGAGACCAAGACGTAGATGGGAGGTTAATATTAAGATGGATCTTCATGAAGTTGGAGGGCGTGGGGACTGGATGGAGTTGGCTCAGGATAGGGACAGGTGGCGGGCACTTGTGGGTATGGTGAGGGACTTCCGGGTTCCATAAATGTGGGGAATTTCTTGATTAGCTGCAAAGTTTACTGGTTAGCTTCTCAAGAAGGACTCTGCTCCATGGACTAAGTAAGTATTCTAATAGAAAGGAATGCCCTATGTATAGAAATTATACAGGGAGTTCGGAAAGTCGCTGTGCATTTATAAAAGGCGTCTATAAAGGTAAAAGGTGAAGGTAAAGGTAAAGCAATCCCATTACAGGCCTGGACAGGCCCTGAGGGTTCCAGGAGGTTGAGGCTCCCAGATTTCAAGACAGTCGGCACATGAAAGTTGTAAGGTTGTCAGCCCTATGCACCGGCCGCCTTTACCACCCAGGAAATATTTCTTATTCCTGGTATTCATTTCTGTTAGAGGATGAGTGAATCCCAGGGCCGTATTGCGGCCGAAGGATTATGTCAATGAAAAATTCCATTGACACCACCGGGAATCGAACCCGCGACCTTCAGGCTTGTAACGCAGTGCCTCAACCAACTGCGCTACCGCGTGCTCCCCACGAGCGTCTAATACAGGCCTGAACCCATTTAATTTTATTCACAAACACTTTCTGCAGATCTGCTTGTGAGATGTTTATGTACGCGGTTATTGCAATTTTTAATTCATTAAGCGTGAGTGGGCGATCATGATACACTGCAGCGTAGTGCAGCACAGCGACTTTCCGAACTCACTGTACTTTGTACCCTTACATTTGCATCAATGGCCGCCATTGGCAGCCATATTCCGACTTGAACTGTGACCTGTGCGATAAGCAAAGGCGTTCCCTTTCTCTCACTATCTCGTCCAACGAATAAACTTGAATCCGACCTCTTAATCCGAACAATGATAACGCTTCCATCCCCTCCAGTCACATCACTTTCTTTGTTATTCATATCATTATGATGTATATCATAGGGCGTCTACACTATACGCGTCAATTGAATTCAGGGGTGCTCAAACTTATGTCCGCGACCTTAGTTGACCAACACATACATAACTTATGTTTTGAATTTGATCCAGGATGTCTTGTACAGGGTACCTCCATTGTCACCCCTACATCATGTCCTGCCCAAGTGGCCCCTTAACTACCCACAGCCGAGAGAACCTAAAATCTAGTGTAGATGATGGCCAGTTGTAGGAGGGGGGGGAGTTGGGGTGTGTGTTACGGAATTTGTTGTGTGTGTAAATTTTCAGAAAAATTGCCGATAAGTGAAATATATTATTGCACAGTGTTAGTGTGTTACTGTGAATGTGGCAGTCCGTCTGTTCCAGTTACTGCTGTCAGCTGAATACTGTCAGTTTCAGCACACCACTTCATGCTGCACTGTACAGATCCATATACATTGTGCTGACTTGGTCCTCTTTAGGTACACTGCAGGGATTTTTAGTGTGTTACTGTGAATGTGGCAGTCCGTCGGTTCCAGTTACTGCCGTCAGCTTGATGCTGTCAGTTTCAGCACAGCACTTCATTCCGCACTGTATTAGATCCATATACAGTCTGCTCACTTGGTCCTATTTAGGTACACTGCTGGGATTTGTAGGCACATTCGCAAAATTCCGGATAGCGACTGTTAGCTTTGTCATGTCTGACAGTCCATCCTTTCATCTGCATGGAACAACTCGGCTCCCACTGGACAGATTGTCATAAATTTTGATATTTGAGTTATCTTCGAAGTCTGTCGAAAGTATTCAAATTTCATTAAAGTCTGACAAGAATACCGGGTACTTTACATGAAGACCTTAGTATATTTATGATTATATCTCAGTAAGTTCTTCATAGAATTGGACATCTTGCAGACAAAATTTGTTTAGAAAATCAAAGCACACATTTTACTTTCAAAAGCTCCCCCCCTCCTGAAAATCATGCCGTTTATGAGATCATGTGGAAAAATATTGTACAGCCGGGCAGGCCACAGATGACATTATGGCGCATGCGCATTGCATGCTAGATACCTAAGGCTACATGAACACACTCAGCATATGTAATACTTATTGCTCTTCCACTACAACAACGGTTACACGAACGCGCCTCAATGTCAGCTTATACGTGCATTGTCTGTGTTGTTGTTAGTTACAAGTAACACAAACAAAGCACAATAAATGCCAATGACAGGCATTCTTTGTTTGCTGTGCGGTTTTTTTCCCCCATAACAATATTCCCAACGCACATATTCAGTACAATCGTTAACCCAAGTTCCCTTTCAGTTCACTGTGCCTTATATGCTGTATTGTGCTGTTCACTCAGTCACACCTGTTTGCTGTACCAAACACTGTGCTGTCTGTGTGTTACCGCTGTTACACCACAGTTTATATGGTGACCACATATAGTGCCTCCACATGGTGGATAATCTCTCCTAGACTGTATTTCCCCTACAAACAAGTTCTACCAGCGATGTGTTCGATCAGACAGTGTATGGACCTGTCGTTATCTCTAAACAGCTGCCACAAGTCGATTTGTGTTAGCAAATATAGACTGAGAAAAATGTGGAATAAAAATGTCTAATTTAAGACAATGCAACAATATTTGTTTAGAATCGAAAGCAGTTACTTTGGAAAACTGATATTGGTCAGTGTACGAACCAAGAATTTGACCTGCATTGTTCCAGATATCAAGTAACATTGATAAACATTAATCGTGGTGTTCAAAAAGCTCCAAGCTCTTGTTACTACATACAAATGCCTCCAAAAGTTTTGCCTTTTATTCATCTCCATTTTTCCAATATATAACTTCTTCCATTTTATTATCAAAAATATATAAAAATTAATATAAACAAAAATATAACTTTGCCAGTTTTTATCTGTGCGTAAAACTTGTTGCCTTATGCTGAAGGAGGAACACAAACTGAGAGTGTCTGAGAATATAGTGCTGAGAGAGAGATTTGTGGGTGAGAGGAACTGGGAGACAGTAGACTGCAGGAGACTGCATACTGGGGACCTTAATGATTAGTACTGCTGACTGAATGTTATTGGGTTGATTAAATCAAGAAGCCTTGGTTTGATCTCCAACTTCATGCATGAAATTCTTGTTTATTTACATATAATACATTTATTAAAAAAGTTTAATAAATGTATTGTATGTAAATAAACAAGAATGTTGTGCATCAAGTTGGAGATCAAACCAAGGTTATACTACGATGCACGGTCAACCAGTCATCAAGATAAATCAAGAAGGATGAAATTGGGGGGGGGGGGGATTTTGTGGGGAGACCTGAGTGAAAGAATATATTTGGAAGAACTAGGCATAGAAAAGATTAAATTATTAAAACTGAATTTCAAGAAATAGAATATAGCGGGAAAATAGACTGGATTGGTCTATATGAGTGGTCTACTGGTGGGATGTTGTGAGCACGGTAATGAACATTTGAATTTCGCAAAATGAGGGAATTTCTTGACAGGCTGAGGAAATATCAACTTCTAAACAAGGACTCTGCTGCATGCAGTCAGTTGCTTACTGCAGTAACAAGCAGTTTATCCACACACAACCAAATGTGTTACCGTATTATGAACAGCAACTATTCAATCAGTAGCACCAACACTACACAGTGTCCACTGTACTTTCCACTGTACACTGTCTGTCGGTACAGTGAAAGGCTGCTGCACTGTACATTTTGTTCTGTGTTCTGTCAGTTCCATCAGAAGCAGTAACACTGTGGCAGTAAACTGCTGCTGTGTAAGTAAACTGGCGAAATTACAATTTCTTATGAAGAATACCTTCTTGTACGGTGTGACGTCACAGCTGTGTGACACTGTGCTGCTGGTGGCTGCCTTTGTAGAACTTTTCCTGAATATTCATCTGCCATTACACGTACATTCGCTATAAACTGTGTAATTGTGGTTGCAATCAGCCACACATTGAGTGCAATTTACTGGAACAGTAATGAATCTTCTGGCGATATCTCTGGTTGCAATGGGGGGGATATTACTCAAATTTCACAATTTTAACACCTCAACAAAAGAATGCAAATATAGTTGCGATCGGCAAGTACCTAAGAGCACCTGCATGAAAAAAAATGTAACTTCTGGCTGTATTTTACCTTCAATTGCTTGGGTTTTGCTGAAAATTCATATCTGTAAGTTTACATCTGTTCTTTAAATATGTTTATTTCTGTCCGTCAGTAATTAAGGCCAAATTTCTGGAAGAGGAATGCAACTTCTTTTATTGTATTTTTCTTTCTGTTGGAGGGATATTCATAAATATTCCTGTTTTTCACTGCACACGTTTCCGCTAAATTTGTGATTCGTCAGTAATTATCGGCACTTTACTTGAAAAGCTGTGTACCTTCTTTTCCTATTCTCGGCTTCCATGAAATGGACCTTCCTGAAAAATACATACATGGCGCCCAACGTACATTGCCTACATGTGATATGTAGTGGTCATATTTGAACAATAATTAAGGATACTCTACTTTCATAACACTGTGCCCTTTCGGCTGTATTTCAGCTGCCAGTGGAGGGATTTCTCCGAAAATTAGTGTCTTGGACCCAAGGAACATTTACAATAAAGAAAGTAGATTTTGCTGAGATTTGTCTATGATTATATTCATGTTACACAATTTGACAAATACGTTTTTAATTTCCTTTTACGTTGCTTGTTTAAAAATTTCTCACACTTCAGTTTAATAGATGTAATACTATCTATTTAAGACGATGGCGAATTGTGTGTGTTGCCTCTGAAAAATTTGGAGCCGCTTTGGGGTGCAGCAGGTGGCTTTGTGGTGTGTGTGTGTGTGTGTGTGTGTGTGTGTGTGTGTGTGTGTTGTGAGTAAACGGGATTGATTGGCTGCTGTTTAAGAACCATTCTTTTGTTTCGTGAAGGTTTATTGGGATATTTGTAATTTACGATACTAATTATAATATTAACATTTCTGAATACAAGAAAGATCCCCTTATCCTCTCTATCATAATCGAGATATCAACTGGATTTGTAAAGTAATATTTTAATGCCCATCATCTATGTCGACCTGTCAGCCTTGCCGCAATGTTAAGTGGGAGACAAACAAGAATGCAGCGATGAGAGAGATTATATGATTATCAGATTTGCCACACGTGTGAAAATTTAACTTTTGATGTGTGAACTGTGATAAAACGGAGGAACCCAAGAGGGTTTCCTATACAGTTCGGTAAATGGTAACATTGCACATATTGCAGTACAGTTACAGCATAATGACAGGTTCAGCAACTGTGTGTTGTTGTATTGATTGTATACATTGTACTGCAGTGGACGGTTGGAAGAAGTGCACAAAGGTAATGACTGTAGCTACACAGTATGCAGTGCCTGGTGAATAAGTTACAGTCTAACAATGGACTGCCCTTCTATTTTTCGCCATAAACTGCCTAACCTAGAGCATTCTGTGACATTGAATATTGGCACGATGAAAGAACCAAATATCAGCCAGCCATAGTTCAGGTATCTGGTCTACATACATCTCCACCTAACTCTGTCAGAATTCTACATAACAAACCGATTTACAATAAATTATCAACAATATATTTTAAGCGGTTGATTTGAAGCTATATCTCATAAGGATGGTAGAAATCCTGGACCTCTACATTCGACTGTGTTTAATGATCAACTAGTTCTTCAACCTCAAATCATACCTTACAAAGAACACACTCTGTCCCAGTTATAAAGGACAATAATTATCGTAGACTATAAACGTTCTTAGCTTTCCATGTAAAGTATCATTCGTTCTCCTTTTTAACCAAACAAGCAATGTGGCGGATCATTAAATAAGCAACATCACGGAACTCCAGCCTGTAGGAGCAGCTGTAAAACAGACGCACGGTCGGTCGGATATAAGGAATGAAACCTTCGCAATATCTGGTCAATGACCTAACTGATGCTAATGTATTTCTCACTAAAGGCCTCATACTCATAGTATGAAGTTCTTGCATTTCATTAATATCTAATTCGAGTTCTAATGCACTTTCGTCGCTCACTAACTTTCTATTTCTAGATCTTCCACTATCCGTTGACTCTTGATTGAATTCTGGGGTTACTCTTTCCACGTTTAACATTACATTTTCGCCAATGTCTAGCAGACTAAATGATGCACTCACTATTTTACTGGACGCCATCTTGGACCCAAGGAACATTTACAAAAAAGAAAGTAGATTTTGCTGAGATTTATCTATGATGATATTCACGTTACACAATTTGACAAATACATGTTTAATTTCCTTTTACATTGCTTGTTTAAAAATTTCTCACACTTCAGTTCAATAGACGTAACACTGTCTATTGTAAGACGATGGCGAAATGTGTGTGTTGCCTCTGAAAAATTTGGAACAGGTATGAGGGAGTGAGTGTGCAGCAGGTGGCTTTGTGATGGGTGTGTGTTGGCATCATGTGGTTGTTAGTAAAGGGGATTAAATGGCTGCTGTTTTAAGAACCCTTCTTTTGTTTCATGAAGTTTTATCGGAATATTTGTAATTTACGATGCTAATTATAATATTAACATTTCTGAATACAGGAATAATCCCCTTCTCTCTGTCACAGTCGAAATATCAACTGGTTTCGTAAAGTAATATTTTAATGCAAATCATCTATGTCGACATGTCAGCCTTGCCACACTGTCAAGTGGGAGATAAACAAGAATGAAATGATAACACATTATAAGTTTATCAATTTTCCCAAACGTGTCATCATCTATGTATGATGGACGAACTGTGATAAAAAGTTGGAAGAACCCAACAGGTGCGTCTCTACAGTTTGCCAAATGATGACATTGCACATACTGCAGTACAGTTACAGCATAATGACAGGTTCAGCAACTGTGTGTTGTATTGACTGTATAAATTGTACTGTAGTGGACGGATGGAAGAAGTGCACAAAGGTAATGACTGTACTACACATTATGCAGCGCCTGGTGAATAAGTTACAGTCTAACAATAGACTGCCCTTCTACTTTTCGCCATAAACTGCCTAAACTGGAGCGTTCTGTGACCTTGAATATTGGCACAATAAAAGAACCAAATATCAGCCATAGTTCAAGTGTCTCATCTACATACAGCTCCACCTAACTCTGTCAGAATTCTACACAATAAGCCGATTTACAATAAATTATCAACAGTATATTTTAAGCAGTTGATTTGAAGCTATATCTCATAAGGATGGTAGAAATTCTGAACATCTACATTCAACTGTGTTTAATGATCAACTAGTTCTTCAACCTCAAATCATACCTTACAAAGAACACAATCTGTCCCAGTTATAAAGGACAATAATTATCATAGACTATAAACATTCTTAGCTTTCCATGTAAAGTATCATTTGTTCTCCTTTTTAACCAGACAAGCAATGTGATGTTTCACTGAATAAACAACATCACGCAACCCCTGCCGGTAGGAGCAGCTGTAAAACAGACGCACGGTCAGATATAAGGAATGAAACCTTTGCAATATCTGGCCAATGACCCCAAAGTAACAGCAATTTTAAATTCCCCTGTTCCCAGACAATGAAGGATATGTCAACACAATCCAAGGTGTTATTTGTGTGGGCAGTTGACAGTGAACTAGTTTACTGCCCAAGAACCTACAGTTAACAAACAAAAAACACTGTCTTTACCCAAGTATAAGGTAAACCTCCTTCAAAATTTCCAGTGCTCAGAAAAATATCTCTTCATATTGGCCAGATTTTTAAGTCGCTTAATGTTAACGTGCTTCATGTTCTGGAATTCAGTAATTATCAGAGTACAAACTGTATACTGTTGCATACAAACTGTGTACTGCTGTATACAAACTGTGTACTGCTGTATACAGACTGTGTACTGCTGTATACAAACTGTGTACTGCTGTATACAATCTGTGTACTGCTGTACACAAACTGTGTACTGCTGTATACAAACTGTGTATTGCTGTATACAAACTGTGTACTGCTGTGTACAAACTGTGTACTGCTGTATAAACACTGTGTACTGCTGTATACAAACTGTGTGCTGCTGTATACAAACTGTGTGCTGCTGTATACAAACTGTGTACTGCTGTATACAAACTGTGTACTGCTGTATACAGACTGTGTACTGCTGTATACAATCTGTGTACTGCTGTATACAAACTGTGTACTGCTGTATACAAACTGTGTACTGCTGTATACAAACTGTGTACTGCTGTACACAAACTGTGTACTGCTGTATACAATCTGTGTACTGCTGTATACAAACTATGTACTGCTGGATACAAACTGTGTACTGCTGTATACAAACTGTGTACTGCTGGATACAAACTGTGTACTGCTGCATACAAACTGTGTACTGCTGTATACAAACTGTGTACTGCTGGATACAAACTGTGTACTGCTGCATACAAACTGTGTACTGCTGGATACAGGCTGTGTACTGCTGTATACAAACTGTGTACTGCTGGATACAAACTGTGTACCGCTGCAAACAAACTGTGTACTGCTGTATACAGACTGTGCACTGCTATATACAAACTGTATACTCCTGTATACAAACTGTATACTGCTGTATACAAACTATACTGCTGTATACAAAATGTATACTGCTGCATACAGAATGTGTGCTGCTGTATACAGAATGTTTACTGCTGCATCCAGAATGCGTGCTGCTGTATACAGAATGTGTGCTGCTGTATACAGAATGTATACTTCTGCATACAGAATGCGTGCTGCTGTATACATAATGCGTGCTGCTGTATACAGAATGCGTGCTGCTGTATACAGAATGCGTGCTGCTGTATAAAGAATGTGTGCTGCTGTGTACAGAATGTGTGCTGCTGTATACAAACTGTGTACTGCTGTATACAAAAGTCACAAACACACCACTCAGTTAACTGCTGTCAGTCACTGTTAACTCTCTCATTGCTACAGAACAGTTCTCTTCATTACCTTCCTCCCACAGTACGTCATCTGCTGTTCCATTCATACAGTTTGCTGTAGGCACGTCTTAATCCACTGCACAAGCAGAGCTTTAGATGGTCTTACAGGCCTTGCTACTGTCGGTAGGCTACATCAAGAACCTCTACCTGAGAGGTCATGCCTCCTGGTATGATCAGTAGATGTGTGTTCAGAATTCAGGGTTTTCACCTTCTATGTTGAGTGACCTATAATGCATATAAAAACATCATTTCTCTCCTCTTGAAAAGCAGAATTTTATCTTCTATCCCATACTTCTCTTAGCCATTTGATAATTCTTCTTTAATAGCAGTCAGTTTCATATTTTCCAGCACTGTACATTCTGTTCCACAACACAGATTTTCCAAGCCAAGTCGTGCTTGTTACGAGGGTGGTCTGAAAAGTTCTCGGCCTAACAATGAAAAAACAAATGTATAATTTCAAAATTATTTTTATTTTTCAACATAATCTCCCTTAAGACTAATACATTTCTTCCAGCGATGCTCCAGCGCCATTATCCCGGCCCTGTAGTGGTTCTTTGTAAGATCTGCAAAATACCCCTCTACAGCTGCAATCGCCTCTTGATTCGAAGAAAAACGTTGACCAGCGAGGAAGAGTTTGAGTTTTGGGAAGAGAGAGAAGTCAGAAGGAGCCAAATCTGGGGAATAGGGTGGATGTTCCAACAATTCATAGTGCAGATCCCTTAATTTTCCCATTGCAAAAACACTTTTGTGGGCGGTTGCATTGTCCTGATGAAAGATGATTTTTTTCTTTTGCAAACCGGGTCTTTTCTCACGAATTTTTTCGTCTAGTCCGGTTAAAAGATTGGAATAATATTCCCCGGTTACTCTTTTACTGTTTTCGAGATAATCAACAAACAAATTGCCTTCAGCATTTCAAAACACCAATGCAATGACCTTTCCCGCTGATGGAACCAACCTTGTCTTCTTTGGCGCTTAACAATTGGCTTCTGTCCACTGTTTTGAGTGCTGTTTGGATTCTGGTGTGTAACGGTGAATCCAAGTCTCATCCATAGTAATGAATCGACGCACAAAATCGGTTTTTTCTTTGTTAAAACGCTCCCAGCACTGTTCAGAGATTTTCATGCGAGTGCGTTTTTGATCTGCTGTGAGCAAGCGCGGTACCCATCTTGCGCAAAGCTTTTTCGTATCCAATTCGTCATGCTAAATATATCGTACACATTCTTTTGAAATGCCTATAGTCTCAGCAATTTCACGCACTTTCATCCGCCGGTCATCCAATAACATACCGTGCACTTGTTCAATGATTTCTGGTGGTGTTGTTGCACTTTTTGGATGTCCTTCAAGTGGATCATCTTCAAGGCCGGTACGGCCACGTTTAAACTCGGCAGCCCATTTCTTGATTGTTGAAAACGAAGGAGAAGAGTCCCCATAAACGTTTATGAACTTCGAATGAATTTCATTTGGCGTTAAACCTTCTTTTACAAAGAATTTTATAACCGCACGATACTCAATTTTATCCATTTTAAGGAATACAGACAACACTCCTGCTTCAGACAGCTGTATAAAACAAACTACCTGATAGAATGACTTGCAATTTCACATGGATGCTTATGACAGATGTACCAAATTAGAAAAAAAAAGTCTTGCCGATAGTGTTACCATCTATGGTCGAGGCCGAGAACTTTTCAGAACACACACTATTTCATTCTAATGTTAATTACCATTGATTTAAAATCGCCGTTGTAACTGCAACACAGTGATTTTGGTTTGACATGATCACCCATAATTTTTACTGAGTACTCTAATGACTGCTCAATTCAATAATCTGACTTGCAATTAACTTTCAGTAATGATGTCACAAGTTTGAAATAATGGCTACAGCTATCGTAACAGCTGTGCAATTTTCTGTAAATACCTAGCTATGGTGAACACAAAAAGATTTGTGCCATTCTAGGAATGTGTTCAATTTTGTGCGCAACTGTAAGGTGAAATCTTCCCCTCTCATTTTTCAAATGATAACTTAGGAAAAATTATTGCCTTGTGTTCCGGGAAATACAACATAAATGCCAAAGACCGCTAGGTATCTGGACTTAGAACAGTGCTTTGAGAACGGGATCTGTTTGTTCCTGTCAGATGAAATGATGGGAAGGCACCTATTGAGTTGGGTCTGACAGAAAGTTTGAACAGTCCAGGCAACTTCATGTTCAGCCTTTCAGCTGAATACTTGAACAGATCCATTTACTGAAACTTTGTGTTCTTTTGTGAATACGAGATAATGGAGGAACGCTGCATGTTTTAGCTTTTGTGCAAAGCCACTATCAGGCAGTAAAAAATACTTAAAAGCAAGACAATAGCAATACAACCCCTGAGTCTGATACTTTTTCAGATAGCTGAGATCACAACATTACATAAATTATATTTGTTTGATTGCTTACGTGACTTCAACAATATTTACAGTTCGGTCTTCTGTATATTTTGTGTTCAGATATTCTGCAGTTTGTAATTATCTCTGCTTTATATGTCGTTTCAATACGTCACAGGCCTCTTACTCCTTTCCTTTTTACATATAGGCTAATTATATCAGCTTTTGTGTGATATTATTATTATGTTTTGTCGTTGTTGTTGTCTCCTGTCAAAGTCCTCTCCCCGCTACCTCTCCTCTTGAACCAACGGGGATCCCCACCGCTCAGGGTTCCAGTTTCATACTGCAGTACTTCCAGTATTATGTGTGATGATACAAGTACAGCTGTCTTTCGTAATGAATATATTCAATGTTTTCCTGTATTTTTTTGTATTTTAATTGTTTCCCGCTCTTCCATTTATTGGCCAAACGGCTGTTGTTTCAGCATTTAAATAATCACAACTGAATTGAATTGAACTTGAATTATTTTTTAGTTTGTTAACTAATATCGCAATATTTTTTCTATTTTTGTATTGTTTATATATATATAGTGCCAGTCCCTGTGGCCACGCGGTCTAAGGCGTAGGTCTGCGGCCGCTCGCCTTCTGAGATCGGGGTTTCGAATCCCACCGGGTGCATGGATGTTTGTCTGTTGTGAGTGCTGTGTGTTGTCAGGTAGAGGTCTCTTCGACGAGCTGATCACTCGTCCAGAGGAGTCCAACCGACTGTGGTGCGTCGTTGTGTGTGATCTAGAAACCTCAAGAATGAGGAGGCCATGACCCGCGTT
>Ga0268261_10002499_pt1 | contig 13195 bp, 11 predicted proteins | sample TergutNc150P1_FD_190353 | JGI IMG/M metagenome (GOLD analysis project Ga0268261, IMG submission 190353) | Nasutitermes corniger P1 segment gut microbial community from laboratory colony in Florida, USA - Nc150 P1 (SPAdes) (version 2) | ecosystem: Host-associated > Arthropoda: Insects >... | reverse complement strand
CAGGACTGAAGAATTTCGACTGGCTTCAAATGTAGATGGAGCTGGGGCGTTTGATGACTTGGTATTCAGGTACAGACTGAGAGAACCAGATGTTTGGAAAACATGTTTCATACAACTTAAGCATAAGGATATTGGGGGCACAATTCAGCGTTCCAGTCTGACACAAATGTCTGGAGATTTTAGTTTGTTGAAATATTTTAAGTCATTCTGTGAAATTAAATGCAACTCTGTTACAAATTGTAACCTGAAACAGTGTGGCCCATTTGTTGACTTTGAGTTTGTTATATACACCAATGGAAAGATGAAAAGCATGCCTCTTTCCCAAGGGTCAGAATCTCCTCCCCAAGGAGGAGACTCAGAAACATTAAGCATACTGAGTTCAGGAACAGACTGCGAGAAATACATAACTTTTGTTGAACATATTGACACAGATATTTTTGGTTTTTTTGGGGAGCTTTCACGATATCACAAACTTATTACAGAATTGGACAGTCTGTTAAAGGGGGGAACATTTGTAGATAAAGACATTATCTTGAAGATAGACGACTTTCAATGCTCTGTCAAAAACCAAGAAATAGAAAAGAAGCTAACCAGCCTGAAATCAAACTTGAAAATAGAATACGTAAACAGGTTGAAGGAGGAAGTAACAAAATGTGATTTTACCTTGTTCAAAGAATTCCTGAATAAAGTTAAAATATTTCAGAGTCAATCAAATGAAAAATCCTTGCAGGGGTTAATTGAAAAAGAACTGCAGCAGGCTTGTAAATCGTCACCATCAGTTGCGAATTTTATTTACACAAAGTTTGATGAAGGCTTTTGTAAATGGTGGGAAAAAAAGGGGAATGTTGTATGGCTCAATGAAAATTCAGGACTATGGCAAGGGGTACAAAAACACATAATTTCTAATATAAAGGATTTATCAAAACCTGAAATTCAAGAGATTAATGAATGTGGTATAGGTTTCAATGAACAGCACGTAAAGAAATTGTCTGATGCCATAAAAAAGAATACTGTCTTGAATATTGTTACAAAATCAAATATTCATATTTTACAAAAATTGAAAACTTGTCAGTCTCTAAATACCTTTGGTTATGAGAATTCAATATTCATTGGTATAAATTCCTTAATGTATCAACGTAAGGAAATCAAGAATTTGTGGCCTTGCAAGTGGAGTGACGTCTTGGTAGTTGACTGTAACTCTGATAGTAATGTGGTACACAGAGTGTTGGATATTTTGCAAGAGTCTGCTGACTGTGAACAGAGATTAGATATTTCCGATGACAATAAGGCAGAACATTTGGTCGATATTTTGCAAAAAAATCGACAAAAGTTGATCCTAATTTCCGCACGACAAAATGCTTCAGGTTTTCAAGAAATATTACAAGATATTTCGTATTTTGAAGATAATTGTGACATTTCGGATTTTGATGAAAAATCACAAAAGCAAATATTGGAAAAGCCTGTTAATTTTCAAGGAACAAATGTTGCACTGTTGACACTGGTAGGTACAGATCCTACGGAAAGTGTGAAAGCTCTTTTGGACTCTGACGTAATATCTATTCTGTTGAGCAATAAACATGAATTGAGTGTCGGCAGACAGTTGGGTGACCATTGCAAGTACTATGTACCGCGAGTGCTGCAACATCAAATATATCTAAAGGAAGATATTTTGAGGCTAACAGACTACACAGTCACATTTGCGGTCTCTGGTTTACAGGCGAACGAGCTGAAAAAATACTTACCTGCCGGTGAGAAAATATGTAGATTAGTATGCAAAGAAGGAGAAAAAAATCACAGTTTCAAAATTATTTCTGATTTGTCTAAGATTGGGCTCAGTGCTGAATGTGGACCTATGACGACTCACAAAAAATTAGGACAAAAGATGAAATCCGATGATGTTAGGTATAATAATTTTGGCAACATAAATACAGAGATTGGCTTTAGAGAGAGAGAAATGTTTAATTCATTCTTTAGTGATGTTACATATTTTAAGTCTTTTCACATCACTGATTTGGAGAATATGCAATCTTATAACGAGGCAGGACAAAATATAGAACCCGAGGAAGTCAGATACATTATTCTTGAAAACAAAAATCCAGACAGTGAATTTAGGAAACTGAAAACGTTGTGTAGAAATGTACATTGGATTCATGTGGAAGAAGGTTCTTTCTTATGGAGGGACACGAACGGTAATATTGATATCATCCGTAGGTACATTGACAACACAAAATGTGAGAAATATGATGACAGGAAAAGTGTAGTGGAACACAAAGACAGAACCATGTTACTGGTAGCTGAACCAGGTATGGGAAAATCCACGTTTCTTTCCTATATGGCACATGAAATCAAGAAAAGGAATCCTTCTGTTTGGGTATTAAAAATAAACCTGAACGAACACACAAACGAACTGGAAAATACTGAATTTGAACAGGAATGTATCGACAAGTGCAAGAATTTTCTATGGAGTGCTGCTCATTCACCTGAAAATGATGCCTTGAAAGTTAAAAAAAAAATATTCCTACAAGCCTTGGAACAAAGAGGAAAAATGGTTATAATATTGGATGGATTCGATGAAATAAGTCCAGATTACAGTCCAAAAGTCGAGAAGATAATAAGGGTAGTAAGAGATGAAACGGCCGCAAAGATTTGGGTTTCATCTCGTTTTCCTTACCGCCAGGAATTGGAGGATATGTTGGGAAAAGTTGCTTTTACGTTACAACCCTTTACACCAGATAATCAGATCAGTTTCTTAAAACAATACTGGAGTAAAGTCACTGAAACTTCCAAAAAAGGAAATCTGAAATCATTTGCACAAAACATTCTCAGTTTGTGTTCAAAAAACTTCAGTGACAAGGATGGGCAATTTACCGGCATCCCTTTACAAACAATGATGCTAGGTGAAGCCTTCGTTAACGAAGCTAAAGAATATTGCAGCAGTGGAGAATTTAACTTACCGGAGAAGATTAATTTACTTTCTTTGTTCCAGATGTTTTGGAAAAAAAAATGCTACATTTATTTCAGTGAAAAGAATTCAATGGACAGCTCAAAACTAGAAGTAAAAAGAGAAAAAGAAAGTTATTTACAAACACACATGAACTTAGCTTTAATATACTTGTTCTCCCAACATGACTTAAACAAATTCTTTGGAGCAATGAATGGCAGCGACATGCAGCAAGCGAAGAATTTTCTGCAAACTGGTAGGGTAGAACAGTTTGGAATAATAAGAGGAATTACGGATGGAAAACCGCAATTTATTCATCAATGTTTCGCAGAATACTTTGCGGCTAAATGGTTCACTGTTAATTTCAGAATGTGCCAAGATTTTATTTCAAACATTCTTTTCAACACCACATACCAAAAAACACTAAATAGTTTTGACCGAATTCTTGCAGAAGATTCCCAAATTCATTGCGCCGTATTGAACAATGACATCGAAGCTGTCGAGGAATTTTTGAAGCAGGAAACAGACATAAACTCTTCAGACAAAGGTGGTAGAACAGCCTTGCATTTGGCAGCATCCTACAATAGGCCATTTACAAAAAAGCTTCTGTCATTCCAAGGTGTTGATACCAACAAACAAGATGAAGTTCTCAAATGGACACCCCTAAGATATGCTGACAGAAACAAATCGTGGATGGCTATGGATAATTTGTTACAGAATGGTGGAAATCCTGACGACATAGCATTTACAAGACATAACGCTAAAACCCAGGAATGGGGACAGGCAGCTTTGTGGGAATGTGCGTCACAGGGACACAGAAAACTGCTTGAGTTCATGTTGAATTGTGGAAATCAGGTGAATGCAATTATAGAGGTTCCTGAAAATGTCCATGACAAATATACTCTTCTCCATTGGGCCTCATATTGCGGCCAGTTGGAGGTTGTTAGATTTATTGTTAATCGAGGCGCTGATATTAATATTCGTGACGCCAAAAACAAAACTGCTCTTCACTTAACTGCTGAGTCTGGAAGTGTGGATATTATCAATTTCTTACTGGATAAAGAAATGTCTGTTAACTTGACCGACATACATGAATTTACACCACTACATGTTTCTGCTCAATTTGGCCATCTGGAAACAACGAAAGCTTTGGTAGAAAGAGGTGCTGCTATAAACAAAACTAGTGAATATGGTAGCACTCCACTCATGTTGGCAGCAGGATCTGGCAAGTTAGAAATCTTTCGTTACCTCACGGATATAGGCGCTGATATTAACATTCTTGACGTCGAAAACAACACTGCTCTTCACTTAGCTGCTCAATCGGGAAGTGTGGATTTTATCAAGTTATTATTGGATAAAGGAATGTCTGTTAACTTGACCGACATACATGAATATACACCGCTACATGTTTCTGCTCATTTTGGCCATCTGGAAGCAACGAAAGCTTTGGTTGAAAGAGGTGCTGCTATAAACTACATTAATATTTATGGTAACACTCCACTGAGGGAGGCTGCATGCAGTGGCAAATTAGAAATCTTCCGTTACCTCACAGAAATAGGCGCTGATATTAACATTCTTGACTTCAAAAACAACACTGCTCTTCTCTCGGCTGCTCAATCGGGAAGTGTGGAAATTATCAAGTTATTACTGGATAAAGGAATATCTGTTAACTTGACCGACATACATGAATTTACACCGCTACATGTTTCTGCTCTTTTTGGCCATCTGGAAACAACGAAAGCTTTGGTAGAAAGAGGTGCTGCTATAAACAAAACTAGTGCATATGGTAGAACTCCACTCATGTTTGCAGCACGATCTGGCAACTTAGAAATCTTCCGTTACCTCAAGGATATAGGCGCTGATGTTAACATTCTTGACGTCGAAAACAACATTGCTCTTCACTTAGCTGCTCAATCGGGAAGTGTGGATATTATCAAGTTATTATTGGATAAAGGAATGTCTGTTAACTTGACAAACATACATGAACTTACACCGCTACATTTTTCTGCTTATTTTGGCCATCTGGAAGCAACGAAAGCTTTGGTAGTAAGAGGTGCTGCTATAAACAAAACTAGTATATATGGTAGATCTCCTCTCATGTTGGCAGCACGATCTGGCGCGTTAGAAATCTTCCGTTACCTCACGGATATAGGCGCTGATATTAACATTATTGACGTCAGAAACAACACTGCTCTTCACTTAGCTGCTGTATCGGGAAGCGTGGATTTTATCAAGTTCTTATTGGATAAAGGAATGTCTGTTAACGTGACCGACAAAAATGACTATACACCGTTACATTTTTCTGCTCAATTTGGGCGTCTGAAAGCAACGAAAGCTTTGGTTGAAAGAGGTGCTGCTATAAACAACATTAATATTTATGGTAACACTCCACTGATGGAGGCTGCATACAGTGGCAAATTAGAAATCTTCCGTTACCTCACAGAAATAGAATCTGATATTAACATTCGTGACGCCAAAAAAAACACTGCTCTTCACTTAGCTGCTCAATCGGGAAGTGTGGATATTATCAAGTTATTACTGGATAAAGGAATGTGTGTTAACTTGACCAACATAAATGAAAATACACCGCTAAATTTTTCTGCCCGTTTTGGCCATTTGGAAGCAACGAAAGTTTTGGTAGAAAGAGGTGCTGCTATAAACAACAGTAATATTTTTGGTAACATTCCAATGATGGAGGCTGCATGCAGTGGCAAACTAGAAATCTTCCGTTACCTCACAGAAATAGGCGCTGATATTAATATTCGTGACGCCAAAAACAACACTGTTCTTCACCTCGCTGCTCAATCGGGAAGTGTGGATATTATCAAGTTATTACTGGATAAAGGAATGTCTGTTAACTTGACCGACAAAAATGACTACACACCCTTACATGTTTCTGCTCATTTTGGCCATCTGGAAGCAACGAAAGCTTTGGTAGAAAGAGGTGCTGCTATAAACAAAACTAGTGAATATGGTAGCACTCCACTCATGTTGGCAGCACAATCTGGCGCGTTTGAAATCTTCCGTTACCTCACGGATATAGGCGCTGATATTAACATTCTTGACGTCAAAAAAATAACTGCTCTTCACTTAGCTGCTCAATGGGGAAGTGTGGATTTTATCAAGTTTTTATTGGATAAAGGAATGTCTGTTAACGTGACCGACAAAAATGACTATACACCGTTACATGATTCTGCTCAATTTGGCCATCTGAAAGCAACGAAAGCTTTGGTTGAAAGAGGTGCTGTTATAAACTACATTAATATTTATGGTAATACTCCACTGATGGAGGCTGCATCCAGGGGCAAATCAGAAATCATCCGTTACCTCACAGAAATAGACGCTGATATTAACATTCGTGACTTAATAAACAACACTGCTCTTCACTTAGCTGCTCTTTGGGGAAGTGTGGATATTATCAAGTTATTACTGGATAAAGGAATGTCTGTTAACTTGACCGACTTACCTGAAAATACACCGCTACATATTTCTGCTCAATTTGGCCATTTGGAAGCAACGAAAGCTTTGGTAGAAAGAGGTGCTGCTTTAAACAACATTAATATTTTGGGTAGAACTCCATTGATGGAGGCTGCATGCAGTGGCAAATTAGAAATCTTCCGTTACCTCACAGAAATAGGCGCTGATATTAACATTCTTGACGTCAAAAACAGCACTGCTCTTCACTTAGCTGCTCAATCGGGAAGTGTGGATATTATCAAGTTATTATTGGATAAAGGAATGTCTGTTAACGTGACCGACAAAAATGACTATACACCGTTACATGCTTCTGCTCAATTTGGCCATCTGAAAGCAACGAAAACTTTGGTTGAAAGAGGTGCTGCTATAAACTACATTAATATTTATGGTAACACTCCACTGATGGAGGCTGCACACAGCGGCAAATTAGAAATCTTCCGTTACCTCACAGAAATAGGCGCTGATATTAACATTCATGACGCCCAAAAACAACACTGTTTTTCAGCACGCTGCTCAATCGGGTAGTGTGGATATTATCAAGTTATTACTGGATAAAGTGTTGTCTGTTAACTTGACCGACATACATGAATTTACACCGCTACATGTTTCTGCTCATTTTGGCCATTTGGAAGCAACGAAAACTTTGGTAGAAAGAGGTGCTGCTATAAACAAAACTAGTGAATATGGTAGCACACCACTCATGGTGGCAGCACGATTTGGCAAGTTAGAAATCTTCCGTTACCTCACGGATTTAGGCGCTGATATTAACATTCTTGACGTCAAATCAACACTGCTCTTCACTTAGCTGCTGAATCGGCAAGTTTGGATATTATCAAGTTATTATTGTATAAAGGAATGTCTGTTAACTTGACTGACAAAAATGACTATACACCGTTACATGTTTCTGCTCAATTTGGCCATCTGAAAACAACGAAAGCTTTGGTTGAAAGAGGTGCTGCTATAAACTACATTAATATTTATGGTAACACTCCACTGATGGAGGCTATATACAGTTGCAAATTAGAAATCTTCCGTTACCTCACAGAAATAGACGCTGATATTAACATTCGTGACGCCCAAAAACAACACTGCTCTTCACTTAGCTGCTCAATCGGGAAGTGTGAATATTATCGAGTTATTACTGGATAAAGGAATGTCTGTTAACTTGACCGGCATACATGAATTTACACCGCTACATGTTTCTTCTCATTTTGGCCATTTGGAAGCAACGAAAGCTTTGGTAGAAAGAGGTGCTGCTATAAACAAAACTAGTATATATGGTGCCACTCCACTGATGGATGCTGCACACAGTGGCAAATTAGAAATCTTCCGTTACCTCACAAAAATAGGCGCTGATGTTTACATTCGTGACGCAAAAATATACTGCTCTGCACTTAGCTGCCGAATCGGGAAGTGTGGATATTATCAAATTATTATTGGATATAGGAATGTCTGTTAACTTAAACGAGACAGATGACTTTACACCGCTGCATGTTTCTGCTCAATTTGGCCTTCTGGATGCAACGAAATCTTTGGTTGAATGAGGAGCTGCTATAAACAAAACTACTAAATATGTTACCACTCCACTCATGGTGGCAGCACAATCTGACAAGTTAGAAATCTTCTGTTACTTCACAGAAATAAACGTTGATATTAACATTCTTGACGCCAAAAACAACACTGCTCTTTACTTAAATGCTGAATCGGGAAGTGTGAATATTATCAAGTTATTACTGGATAAAGGAATGTCTGTTAACTTGACCGACAGAAATGACTATACACCGCTACATGTTTCTGCTCAATTTGGACATCTGGAAGCAACGAAAGCTTTGGTAGAAAGAGTTGCTGCTTTAATCGAAACTAGTACATATGGTGCCACTACACTGATGGAGGCTGCACACAGCGGCAAATAAGAAATCTTCCGTTACCTCACAGAAATAGGCGCTGATGTTAACATTCTTGACGTCAAAAACAACACTGTTTTTCACTTAGCTGCTGAATCGGGAAATGTGGATATTATCAAGTTATTATTGGATAAAGGAATGTCTGTTAACCTGACCGACAAAAATGACTATACACCGCTACATATTTCTGCTCAATTTGGCCATCTGGAAGCATCGAAAGCTTTGCTTGAAAGAGGTGCTGCTATAAACTACATTAATATTTATGGTAACACTCCACTGATGGAGGCTGCATGCAGTAGCAAATAAGAAATCTTCCGTTACCTCACAGAAATAGGCGCTGATATTAACATTCTTGACTTCAAAAACATCACTGCTCTTCTCTTGGTTGCTCAATCGGGAAGTGTGGATATTATCAAGTTATTACTGGATAAAGGAATGTCTGTTACCTGGACCGACATATATGAATTTACACCGCTACATGTTTCTGCTCATTTTGGCCATCTGGAAGCAACGAAAGCTTAGTTAGACAGAGGTGCTGCTCTAAAAAAAACTAGTGAATATGGTATCACTCCACTCATGGTATCAGCACGATCTGACAAGTTAGAAATCTTCCGTTGCCTCACAAAATTAGGCGCTGCTATTAACATTCGTGACGCCAAACACAACACTGCTCTTCACCACGCTGCAGAATCGGGAAGTGTGGATATTATCAAGTTATTATTGGATAAAGGGATATCTGTTAACTTAACCGAGACAGATGACTTTACACCGCTACATGTTTCTACTCGTTATGGACTTCTGGATGCCACGATATCTTTGGTTGAAAGAAGTGCTGCTATAAACAAAACTAGTAAATATGTTACCACTCCACTCATGGTGGCAGCACAATCTGCAAGTTAGAAATCTTCTGTTATTTCACAGAAATAGGCGCTGATATTAACATTCTTGACGTCAAAAATAACACTGCTCTTCACTTAGCTGTTCAATCGGAAAGTGTGGATATTATCAATTTATTCCTGGATAAAGAAATGTCTGTTAACTTAACAGAGACACATGACTTTACACCGCTACATTTTTCTTCTGTATTTGGCCATCTGGAAGCAACGAAAACTTTGGTTGAAAGAGGTGCTGCTATTAACTACACTGTTGGATATGGTAACACTCCTCTCATGATGGCTGCATATTGCGGCCAATTAGAAATCTTCCGTTACCTCACAGATTTAGGCGCTGATGTTAACATTCGTGACGCCAAAATCAACACTGCTCTTCACTTAGCTGCTCAATCGGGTAGTGTGGAAATATTCAAGTTATTCCTGGATAAAGGAATGTCTGTTAACTTGACCAACATACATGAATTTACACCGCTACATGCTTCTGTTCATTTTGGCCATTTGGAAGCAACGAAAATTTTGGTTGAATGTGGTGCTGCTATAAACAACACTTCTAAATATGTTGTCACTCCACTCATGCTGGCTGCAAACCACGGCAAATTAGCAATTTTCCGTTAACTGATATTAACATTCGTGACGTCACAATCAACACTGCTCTTCACCACGCTGCTAAATCGGGAAGTGTGGATATAATCAAGTTATCACTGGATAATGGAGTGTCTGTTAACTTAACCGAGACAGATGAATTTAAACCGCTACACACTTCTGTTGAATTTGGCCATCTGGAAGCAACAAAATATTTGGTTGAAAGAGGTGCTGCTATTAACTACACTGATGGAGATGGTAATACTCCCCTCATGGTGGCTGCATATTGCGGCCAATTAGAAATCATTCGTTACCTCACAAAAGACGCGCTGATATTAATATTCATGTCTACGACGGCAGCAGTGTTCTTCACTTAGCTGCTGAATGGGTTAGTGTGGATATCATCATTGTTTTACTGGGTAATTGTGTTTCTGTTAACTTGACCGAAACAGACGGCCCTACACCGCTACATGTTTCTGCTGAATTTGACCCTCTGGAAGCAGTGAAAATTTTGGTTGATATAGGTGCTGCTTTAAACGTCACTAATAAAGCTGGTAACACTCCGCTGATGTTGGCTGCGTTTTGCGGCGAATTAGAAATCTTTCGTTACCTTACAGAAATAGGCGCTGATATTGATATTCGTAACGCCAAAAACAACACTGTTCTTCACTTAGCTGCTGAATCTGGTGCTGTGGACATTATTAAGTTATTACTGGATAAAGAATGTCAACTTGACCAAGGCAGGTGAATTTACACCGCTACATGTTTCAGCTGCATTTGGCCATCAGGAATCAACGAAAATATTGGTTGAAGGAGGTGCTGCTGTTAACAGTACTAATAAATACGGTATCACTCCATTAATGTTGGCTGCTTACAACGGCAAATTAGAAGTCTTTCGTTACCTCAAGTAAATAGGCGCTGGTATTAATATACCTAACGCTAACAATATCAATGTTCTTCACTTGGCTATTTCTATTCGCGACGCTTAAAACAACACTATTATTTACTTGGTTTCACCCTGGGATACTGTAGGTAATAGCATTTCAAAGCTAGATAAAGTGATGTCAATTCAATTGTCCAACAAATGATCTCATATCCCTACATGTTTCATTTAAATGTAGCAATTTAGAAACAAAGACGTGTTGCTTTTAACAAAGCTATTGTAGATGGTGATAATAAATTGAATCTGATTAGAAAATTTGGAAAATTAAAAATTCTTTTTTACCTCACACTTTTGATCGCTGATATTAATTTTCTTTATGCTATAAACTCAATATCTTTTCAACTGGATGTTTTCTCAGTTTGTGTCTATAGATATGTGAATGTTTGTTATATTAAGCAAAGCGTATGACATTACTACGCTACTGTTTGAGATTAACTTTTCCAATTTTGGAGCAACTAATCCGTTTTTTTCGAAATACATCTTGCTGTAAATATTCCAATAAATTTTGTTATACCCTACTGAATATGGCTTTTCGAAATTGAAATTTGGAACACCTTCGTTTTCTTACTAACAAAAAGGCGCTGATGTTTTTGTGCCGATGTTGCTGTTCACTTCCCTGCTGTATGGTATATTGTTGATATTATCCAGTTATTACTGGGTAAAAGAATATCTGTTAAATTGACCAAGTGCAATGATAAAATTCCGCAGCACATTTCAACTGGATGTTGCAGTCTGGAAGAAAGGAACCTTTTTTTCTGTAGAAGTGTTTATTTGAACAACCCCAATAAATATGGCGACACTTCACAAATGGAAGCTCTTAGAAATGGCAAGTTAATAGTTTCTGTTTTCCAATGGATTTAGATGCTAATATCAATAATCGTAAGACATAAAATGACATTTATCTTCACTTGAATATTTAATCGAATTGTGTTAATATCCTGAAGGTGATATGAAGTAAAAGACATCTGTTCACTTGGCCAACACAGATGTATTTATTTTCTACATGTTTCTGCTGAAGTTGGAAATTTATATGCAAGGAAAGCTTTTGTCGAAACAGGTGCTACTTGGAGCAACACTAATAAATATGATGACATTCCACTGATTCTGGCCTCACAACATAGCTAAATAGAAGTCTTTCTTTACCTCACATTATTAGGCGCTGATATTAATATTCGTAGCTTTAAAAATATCACTGCTCTTCACTTGGCTTCATCTTCGATTATTGTGAATATTTTCAAGTTTTTACTGGATAAAGGAATATCCGATAACTTGACCGACACAGACAAATTTACTCCACTATATATTTTAGTTGGATATGGCAATCTGGAAGCTACGAAACCTCTTGTCGAAAGACGTGCTGTTTTAAACTATTCCAAAAAATATTGTCACCCCACTGGTGGTGGATGCACAAAGTGCAAAATGTCACTCATTACTTCACAGAGATACTGATGCAAATTTTCCATCTCAGAATTGTAAGCAACACAATTATACGTGAAAAAATGTATATAGACAAATGGAGCTGAAATTCTGATGCTAAATTTGACATCAAACCGATATTACATACAGTGTGTTTTTGATGTTGCCAGTTGTGATATTGTTACCTGTAAGAACACATCCTATAGGTGACCCTACATTTGATGTACTCACTGATTGCCTCAGCACATCTCTGTAACTTTACAATCACTGTCTGCATTGGACAGGCAGCTGCTTATTTCAAGACTTGTGAACCCAATGGCACAGCTCCTTTTAATGCTGCAGTTACTTTAATAAATCAGTATCAGCTGCTGATTGATGGAGAGAGGTTCAAATTTAAATATATCGGATTTTTGTAAAGGAACACTTTCACATTACGCTGTGTGTAACAACAACACACAATGCATAGAATTGTGGGTGCAGTTAGGCAGAACTGTAAATTATCATGAGCCCATATATATGAGTCAATGTTTAATGGCTGTCGTAATGGAAGTGGTGCATATTTATTTTATTTTAACACATTGCGGGAGGGTGACACAGATCTGCATTTTTAACACGGTGAATCTCGTTACATCTGCAAGTTCTCCCTACTGCCACAACGCAAAGGGGAATGTTTCCAGAGGTATCACAACCTCAAGCACTACTAGGATCTTTGGTGAGTATTTCCTGAAAATTTCAGTTCACAAAAATAGTTAACGAATTTGTTATAAATTTTTAAAGAAACACAGCATGAAAGTTGATTAACCCTTAGGCTAATAATGTCATATATATATGTATATATATATATAGAGAGCACCCATTCTTGATGTTTCTAGATCACACACAACGACGCAGCACGGTCGGTAGGATTCCTCTGGACGAGTGATCAGCTCGTCGCAGAGACCTCTACATGACAACACACGAAACTCATAACAGACAAATATCCATGCCCCCGGTGGGATTCGAACCCAAGCTCTCGACGTGTGTTGTCAGGTAGAGGTCT
>Ga0268261_10002498_pt1 | contig 13199 bp, 12 predicted proteins | sample TergutNc150P1_FD_190353 | JGI IMG/M metagenome (GOLD analysis project Ga0268261, IMG submission 190353) | Nasutitermes corniger P1 segment gut microbial community from laboratory colony in Florida, USA - Nc150 P1 (SPAdes) (version 2) | ecosystem: Host-associated > Arthropoda: Insects >... | reverse complement strand
ATTTTATACCCTACTTACCTGCTTTTGTCACCTGACAACATAAATATTCGAAGTGCCAAAGACAGGTTAAAAGTTTCCATAAGATTTAAGGTAAAAATGTAACCTTGTTGCGAAAATCTAAACTCATAGTTCTGTGATATTTACTGTTCCTTTACTTACAACCAATAAATATTGTACATTCTGCCCACAGAATGCATTTGTGTGTGTACGTATCTCAGAACAATAAGCTACAATATCCTTATACATTAACTGAATATCCAATATGGATTGTGTTCACTGCAAGGTAAGAACGGATCTTTAAATGTAATTCAGTTCAGTTTTTGTCTTCAAAGCACCGAAAAGGCCCGGATTCGATCCCAGGTCACCCCACATGGGTCCTATGGTGGACGAAGTAGCAATGGGACAGGGTTTTCTCCGAATACTGCAGTTTTGCCCTGTCAGTATCACTCCACCAATGCTCCATATTCAATTCCATGTTGCTCTTACCAGAAGGACAAATGCGCGAAGCCTATGGACTTTTGGAATTCGGGAACACTGTGGAGAAAAGTACTCTCTTTTTTTAGGTGATTCATCCCCGTTGCGTTTGATGTATACAAGTAAGGAGCAAAGATTCACAAGTCAAAACACAACTAGTATTATGGATATCTATTTTATTTAAGGTGACAAGGTGACAACATGTTTCGGCCTCTATCACCAGGCCATCATCAGGTCACAAGTAAATAACAGATTTTGTGGAAGTTAGACACTGTAATTCATAAAAATGAGTCTCATAGGCTTAAAATGCAACGAGATCTCGTTGTCGTTATTCTCGACGGTAGTATCTATACCAGTTTAAAATTGTAAAAATATAAAATTGCAAATATCATAAAATTATCAGTGTTGGGAACAATTTTGTCTTCATTTATATATCGTTGTTGGTGGGCGTATGGTGGCATGTAGGCAACACAAAGCTGTTAAAACATAAAAGCATAAAAACATTTTGAGTTCGTTGGCATGCAGATTATTATTTATTTTTTATATATGAAATCACTCTGGTGCTTTTTGGAGATCGTCTACTTTTGCAGGTCGTTGTTTTAGTAGTTACGACGAATTTCTGGTCGTATGAGGATACCAGCTGTGCGGAATTTTGTAGCAACTGAGTTATTCTGTTATCATATAAATGATATAATACATTTATTAACTGCAATTGGGTTGTCACCCGGTAGCAGTACACATTTACACACAAACAACACACAGAACAACACAAATAACCGAACAACACAAATGCAAACTAATGTGGAAGAGTGCGGGCCGTGCCCCGTCTTTGCGAGTTTTACCCTGGCATTTGCCTTACAACTGAGGAAAAAGCACGGAAAAACTTCAGTCAGGGTAAGAAAAACCTCAGTCAAAGTACAGTATACATATTACCAAAAACACCCACACATTACAAAACCCTCACAAACACACACATTACAAAACCCACTCATACACCCACTACAAAAAAATATAAAACCACCACAGTACAAATTAAAACAAAATGCATATAGGAAAAGCAACAGTACCTAGTTTCTGATGTTGGTAATCCACAGGTATAGCACACCATTTTAATAGGACCTTCACTTCACTTCACTGCACTTCACTTCACCAACCATAAATACCCTTCACGGTACACTCCGATTTAACCCCCTTCACTGCACTACACTTCAATTCACTACACTTTTTAGATAGTTTGCAACCCACTCACTTTCCCTTTAGTTCACCACATTAATCACTCTCCTAACCCCCTTTCTAAAAGCACTTGGTTTACAAGGGAGAGTCCCTAAGATTTCTGCAGGTAACCAGTTCCAGAGACGGATGGTCCTGTTCACAAAGGAATATTTCCCGATGTCCGTCCTTTGCCTCCTGTTCCTGATTTTCCAGTCATGATCAATCCTGCTCAGATAGTTGGGCCGTTGTAATCTGTCACCTATAACCTTCCACGTTCGTTCACCAGAATACGCTTTGAAGAGAGCATATATACGTAATATCTTTCTACGCTGCGACAATGTTTCCCAGTTCGATTCGCTCAAATGATATGGAAATTTAGCAGCTTTCTTTTGTACCCTGTCCAACGCGTATGAATAAATCTATGGTGTTTTAGTGGACAGTAGTTATGTCGTGTTGTCACCTTAAATAAAAGAAATAGATATCCATAATACTAATTGTTTTTTAACTTGTGAATCTTTACTCCTTACTCTCTTTTTTCCGCCTTTATAGCGTCAACGGTGACGTCTCCGGAACTGACCACACGCTACAACTCCGCTTAGACGAGTTATTACCATCTCAGATCAACACAGTCAAGAAACATAAAACACGTTAAACAGAGAACAGTGGCGTACGGAACTCAACATACGTGTTCACAAAGTATACTTGTATACGGCATGAAAACTAGATAGATAGTAACGTATGCTGGAAATGGGGCTAAATACGAGCATTTCAATTTACAGATACTACCAGCCCAAAAGTACTCACTTTCAGCAGATCGCTTTAAGACGACTACACATAATGTACGTAGCAGATGTGTCCATAAGACTAATATTAAATAAAGGACCTACCACAAAATGTGAACACCCATTTTACACGATATATACAAGGACACTCAGCTATTATAGAACTAATGCTGAGAGATACATGACTCAAAGAACTGCATCACGGCCTACTTACTCAAACAGTAACAAGTAACTGCTGTGGCCCGCGGGCATCCTCCGGCCTTTCCTGAGACACAAAACAGGAGTGGTTAGCTACCTATCACGACCATTTTGTGAATTTATAACAGCTGTAAGTTATATTGTACATTCAATAAAACTTTCCTATTCTTTTGTTTCCGTAAAATCTATCCCGTTGTGGTATATCATATTAAAAACCGTCATACGTAATGCTGTAAACCATAACGTTTTATTAGTTCCGCCAACACATTCGACATGTTTCGACCGTACTGGCCATCTTCAGGCATTAAATACACGATATTTAAAACTCAAACAAAACTGCAAATTTTGAATTTGAAATGCGCAACAAATTCAAAATATACACGCATTTCACTTTGAGTTTTAAATATCATTCGTTTAATACCTGAAGGCCAGTATGGCCGCAACATGTAGCATATGATGACAGGGACTAATAAAAGTTGATGTGGTTGACGGTAATACGTATGTAAATTTTTAATTTCCTATTCCGGATTCAGCCATACGTCAGATGGCATGCCATCATACTGCCTAGTTGGGCCTGTTGCACACCTCTAAAGGACTACACTAGGAATACAGAACCAACGGAAATAGCAATACCAATGTGCATGCTACAAATTGAAACACAGCAATGAATGTCACTAACGCCAACAGAAAATTATTTTCATTTGGAATCTTCTAGTCAGTAATTGCCTTAATTCCACAGTGCATGCTTGCCCACAAATAACTTCATTTCTACTGTCAAACTGCATACAGGTCATTATTCTGAGGATGGGGGAGTAAGGATTAGTAGTAAAGGGGCGGCTTGGGGTGGACCATGTCGACTTGAAGAAGGTATTTTGTCAGGGTGGCACCATGCCCCACCTACGCCAGAGGTTCCGTCTGTTTTGACCCCCAGTGTTGTGGATCGGGTATGTGTGGGTGTGGTTGGGGTCGCGTGGGATAGGTAAGGTTTCCCTTTTTAATCATATTACGATGTTTAACAATATCCTGTGCCGCGGTAGAGATTGGTAGATATTATTAGAAAGGATTAGACAGTTTGGATATAGCAATTTGTATGGTGGGAGTATGGTTTTTAATAATATTGTGCTGCCGTACAGATTGGTAGATAGAAAATGTTGGTTGTTTTTAATATATAGGTGACATTATTAAAAAGGATCCTGCCATCGTAGATTGTTGATTTAAAATGTCAGAAGGTTGTTAATATAGACGTGATATTATTAAAAAGGATCGTGCCACGGTGTACATTGGTAGATTTAATATGCGCTTGATATTATTCAAAAGGATCGGCCATTTTGAATGTAGCAATTTATACGATAACAGGATGATTTTTAATAATGTTACGTGTATATTTTTTAAAAGGAGCGGTTATTTTAAAATGGTGTATGCTTTTTAATATTACGTGTATATTATGAAAAAGGATGCGCTATTTTGAATGTATCGATGTGTATGGTGGTAGATACATTATCGGAGGCTTTTTAATAATATATGTGCCACCGTAACGATTGATATGGGTAAGGGTAAAGGATGGGTTTTGATATGGGTGTGGTTACCGTGATACCGCCGTGTAGTCTGGTAGAAGAAAGATGGCGACGTTGCTGGTGAGTTGATGCAGTTGAAGGTCGCTCATGTACTGACTTGTTCTCGTAGGTGTCGGCATGTAACAGCGGGCAGGGAGTGGTTGTGACATCATTGGTGCCGTGTGCAGATATGGCTGCCGTTTGACCTTATCCAAATATGGTGTTGGTGGATGTAAGGCGAGTGGTATTGGTCTGTACGGGTTGTGGGCGGGGTCTGAGCGGTAGAAAACAACGATGGCCGACTGGAATTTGTATCCTTATGTGGAATTGTGATCGGGTAGCGTAATGGTTGCCCTACAATTCTAGGAATTGGCCGGGTTTAAAGCAGCGATTGACACGTATGGTTTTGTATCTTATTTGCTTATATGGAGTTGTGAGTAGAGAAACGTAATGGCCGACTTCAGTTCTACGAATTGGCAGGGTTTAAAGCAGCAATACGCACGTATGGTTTCGTATCTCATTCCCAAGTGGTAAGAGGGTGTACAAATTTTGCGTGAAATGAAAATACGATTGAACAAGGTGTAAATAGAGATTCGTTTTATTAGTAGAATGTTTTGCAATGGTTCTTGACGTACCTTTTGTAACATACGTTAATCAGCGTAGGCGTCGCTGTTTTGAACGCCTAATTTTGGGGCAGATAAGCCCGGTACAGGTACGGGATTTTCCCTAATGGCGAGGAGCTCTGTGGAGTATGGAACTTTGAGACCTACGAGTTTCTTGATACTACGTCATAATACATGGAGTGGCACCGGACGGTGTCGGATGTGTGCCAAAGCGAATAGCGAGCGTAGAATAGTTGGCGCACGAGCCCGTTTGTTGCTGCAGGATCACAGGCGGGATACAGCCTAAAAGCCAGTGTTTGAGGTACGCCACTGCCTGCGAAGAATGCGACCAGATACTCGATGATGGGCGGTGAGTGTTTCGGCGAATAGGCGGAATAAAATACACGATGGCCACGTGTCGATAGAGCCCAGGTATCGTTCCACAGCGTGCAGCAGAAGCATGGCGGCGAAGGCAGCGTCGGCGTCGGCGTTAGCGTCGTTTACAGGAAGCGTACTGTGTGTACAGGTGTGAAGTTAACGTTTATATATGTAGCCATCGCGTGTGGCGTGGGAGTTGGACAGCCCCGTACACGCGCTCGGAGGAGTGAAGTCATAGGCACTGTGGGATCCGCTGACGCTTGCTTAGTAACTGCTGTGGCACAGCAGCGGGCGGTAACGCGATGCAGAATGAGTGTTCTGTTAAAGTATATATATATAGTGCAGTTTCAAAGACGTCCTGCATTAACGCTGCACTTTGTTACCGTGAATTCTGTTGCCGTGAACTCTGTTGCCGCCATATTTTAACAAGCCGTCGACGACGCCGACAGAACGCTGCTGCTATCGACGCCCTCAAGTATCTATTAGTTACACGGTAAGTGAATAACGTTGGCTAGTATCGATATATTGTGAATGTGAATGTTCAGAATTTGAAGAGAGTGTTTGTAATGTCAAGTAGAATACTGCCGATCGCCGCTACATGCCGACGCCAAACCCGTCGCTGCCCCTGGACGTTGTGTTGCCTGTTGTGGGTGTTGTCGCTGCCTGTTGCCGACACTGCATGGTGCCCGCTGCCCGTTGCTGCCTTTGCCTGTGTTGTTGCTGTTGATCCTACAACCCACGGTGAGTGATCGGTTGTTATTAATACTGTGCATGCCGGTGACAGTGTAGTGAAGTTGATCCAACTCGGTACGAAATTTGAACGTGTGTCCCTCGATGTATCTGATATAAGGGAAGTTTGGGGAGAATTCGATGTGCTCTTTAAACGGTATATCAGTTTCCTTTCAAACAAAAAATGCGCAGTTGCAATAAAAACATACAGCCCTAACTCCACCCTGAAATGAGAGAGATTAAACGATTTCGATAACCTAAAATGTGTGTATAAGAAAAGATAGGAGATATCTGTTGTCGCTAGCTTAAAAGTTCCTGTATGTGTCACGGATAAAAGAGATGGTGAGATATGTGTGTGTGTGATAATTGAAATGTAAGATTTTTAAAAAAATATTTTGACGTACCCTCGAAGTAAAATCCGGCGACCGCCAGAAACTACCGAAGGCTTTCCTTTGGGATCCCACCGCCCTTCGGTCTGGTAGGAGCGCGCGCGTTTAGCTAGCGTTCCATATTCGGGATGTCTGGGTAATCCCCAGCGATGGATAGCTTGTTCTTGTGCCAGCTGCTTCGAGAGTCCGTCGTAGTAGATGGGAGTGCGAGAGGCAGAATTCGGCGGTATGTCAGCGGACCTTGCCGGTTTTGCGGGCGGACTGTCGCTGTCCGACACCTTCGGAGGAGGCCGAGTCTCGAGCGAGTTACCTGAATCCTCTCCTGATGATGGGATGGGGCCATCGTAGGCGTCCATGGCGTCGGTGCACACATTAGAAGTGTCGTCTATACGCGCGCTTACCGCCCTCTTTATAGGGGATTAGTGGGAACGAGAGACCTCTAGTGGTAGGAAAATGAAATAACGACTGCGCATGAGCGTTCATTTTAATTAGGTGTACTTTATTGCATCATAAGAAAACAACTACAAAGCGTGTTTAGACGGTTAATACAGACTTGAATTCTTCGAACAATTCATAATTGATGGAAGATCTTTCTACAGTGGATGGGGACTCAAGATAGGTAGCACAGCTGCGAGCCGTATCAATATAGGCTATTAGATAAGTCATGGCCGCTGTGTAGAAAGTCATCTGGTTCTGAATCATATACATTATGTAGGCCAGATTACGCAACTCCTCATACGTGAATGACAAGTACGGTTTGCCGAGATATACTCTGGCAAGCCTGTAACTACCGGTAGTGTTCATTTTAAAGTCACCGTCCTTCGCGAAATGTTCGTTTCTAGACAAAGCGCTGCACAGGGCCGCGATATTGTCGGCCATAGTTCGCAGTTGCTGGGCGTCGAGGAGCAGAGGTAGCTTCTTGGCGCCTCCGAATTCTTCTAGCGGCTGATAACCGCGGGCAGGATAAAAGCCCACTGACACGTATTTTGACTTGTCCTCTGCGAAGAAAAAGACGCGCCGTAGCATGGCTCTGTTGGGATTGCTGAGCGCCTCGGTGACGACTTCCAGACACGTATTGAGTTCTGCCTGTCGGGCGGCGCGCTTCGGGTAGGGGGCGGCGCGGCACCATTACTGTACTCTTCGTAAATTATGGGCTGCTTAGACTGTCGCTGCTGACGTGGACGCTTTCCGGCTGACATGGCGACGCCGACTGATTGACGTGTAGGCGGTTAGCGTCTTTTTAAACAGCTGTAGAAGAGAAAAATGACGTCATTACAGACGTGATGGACCTGCATTAAACGAGGCGGTATGGCGGATAAAGTCTGGAGAAGAGTTGATATAGCTGCGGGAACGAAGGTGATGCTCGAGCCATTTGAATAGTGTATGCGCGTTTCGCGTTGCGCAGCTGCGGTTTAGATAATTCTTGTGGCACGGCATACTGCAACTGAATTGCGCCTTGAGGCCCTGGGGCTGGGGACACTCAAAATCCTCCAGATTTCGTACAGGCTGCGCCAACAATTGTGAGAAATCTGGTCTTTGCGACGCCATACGCGTGCAGATAGGCATATCCCGAGACGGCCTCGCGTATGGTTTGGCGCAGCTTGTCATATTCCAGCCGGCCATCCGCCCAGGACAGGCCGTTTTCCTCGCAGCTGTGAGCCGTCATGGGGTATGGTGATTTAAAATGAAATGTCTCTGACATTTTTGGCACCCACCGAGACTTCTTTGACGACCTCCTCGTTCTGCCAACCGCGCAGGACCTCAATCTATCACACACTCTCCATCTTTGGGCTTAGTCATATACAGAATGAAACAAGATTAGAGACTCACCTTTTATATAGGCTGGTACAGCACTGCCCTCCTGACCGTTGTCGGCATAGCATAAGGCCAAATTCTGAGCAGAATAACTGGTGGATCCTTTGGTCGGCGTTATCAGCAGCAAACAGCCCCACAAACTGTTGAGGACTGTAGCCCCTATCCATGTATAGAGCGAAGAGGCAGCAACATTCGCCGCAGACTGTAGTTGTAGGTCCTTGGAATTGCGTTCTGTGGTATTGCCAGACTACAATGGCGTCGTATGAAATCTAGGATGGAAGGAATGTGTGGATAGCAGCCGTAGGAATCGAAAAAGTAACCGTTTGTGGAGTGGTGGGGGGTTTGAAAATGTATGGCATGCCAGTGTAAGCCAGGCTCCGTGTGCGGGTCTGTGTTAACTATGATGGTGCCAGTCTGCGCGATCAAGAGCGGTAGGAGATCCGAGGCATAGACCCGAGAAAAGAAATAACATCATGTAGAGCGTGCTGAATCTGGACGGTGTCCGTTATTATTATGAGAAGTCTGTCGATACGTTGCGAACCAGATCGATGCGTACAGAAGTTTCATACTCTAGATACAATAGACAGGTGACGGCCTCTGGTAGTGCCTTGGCAAATATTAGATCGATCCTGATATCGCCGCTTGTGGGGGGTGAGGCGTGACCTTCCGACGCTGCCAGATCCGGCGTAACATCGTACACTATCATGAAGAACCCGTTTAAATACATGTCGTGAGTTATCTGGTGTCCCGAGTTCGAGTGGTGAATGCCGATGCCTTCGAACAGTGTAGCGTAACCTCTGACTGACGTATTCTCGTGACATGTCCAGAGAGGCTCTCGCTAGGAATCTGCCATTAAGATACATGGTGAAGTTGTTCAGATCGTAATGGCGAAAATTATACGGGTTCGAATCTCTCGAGCCGAGAAAGTCCGTGTTCTTTACCATGGTGAATACCAGACGTTTCGGGAACATACCTAACACGGTATTGATAGATACTGCTTGAGGGCCGCCGGCAAACGTGAAAGTCTTGAGTTCGACTCTCCTCACGTTATATCGGGCAATGCATCCCTTGCTTAGCGCCTCAGAATGAGCGACTGAGATTTTCGGGCTAGTCCGGATGCGTCGCACGATTAGTTCGGCGTCGAGAAATTTAAGTCGCCTTTGTTTTCATATCGTCATGGGCGTTCATGAGGTAAAAATCGTCCTTGGCCTTCGTCAATCGTATCTGCATGCGGACGCCCGACAGCAGAAATTGCGAGACGTTGCATATGTCGGCGTGTAGACGACCGTATAACTCTTACTTTGCTCTGTTTTTGCCGCTCCCATCTCTTGACAAAGCCTTTGTTTTTGATGCAGGCGGATGTCGGATCACCGGCCAGGACGTCCCCTTCGTCCAGATACCAGAACGCGTTTGTTAAATGCAAATTGGCGGCGTCTGAACCGTAGGTCAGGAGAGATTCCAGATATGAGCGCTAGGGGTACAGTTCAGAGGCTGGCGTGATGTTCACATTATTCAGCGAGATGTTACAATGAGCAGAGAATGGAGAAAATTGTTGGTTCCCGCCGTAAAACCTGAGGCGTCGAGATCTTTGCCGTCCGCGCCGATTAACCTGCCTCTAACCAACAGTTTAATGTCTAGATCTATGTATGTCTCGCTATCGCCCGGTATCAAAAATTCAAGATAGTTCTGATCTACCGTCGCGATCGACTTATGGTGAATCACATCTGTCTCTAGAATTGCCGACTGTAAAGGCTTATGCGCGAAGATATGGAACTCGCTACTCACAAACTCTACTTCTCCAGACATGATCGGGTAGTGACTGATGCGAATCACGAGAATGTCTCTTTATAGTCTTGGAAGGGGCCTTGCGTTTAGAAGATTTTCGCTTTGCCATTTTAGCTTTCTTTGTCTTGTGCCTGTGGGAAGAAACTCTCTTACGGTCACCACCGGCACGCAATTTTTTAATAATATTCCGCGTCGTCTCCGTAACGTGTTTGGATAGGATGTCCCCTGCCTGGCCGGGATTGGCAGCTATATCGGTCATGACTTTTGCGCCGGTGCGCAAAGCTTCGCGTCCGACGGACTTGGCACCACTCCATAGTACAGGTCGCACGGTCCTCCATAGCCCTCGGAGAAAATTGCCTATACCATGTCCGCACTGTACGAATGGTGGGACGGAATAGATGGGACCGATGCCAGACCGACCGCGCCCCCACCACCTGCTTGACGTATATAATACTGTCCTACCGGCGTCGTACTTGTAAATGTATGTGGGCGAGGTATCGACGCCATATTTATATATAAATATCAATGTGTAATGACGCGCCGAAAATGAAGGACCACCTTCAAGGGGGTCTGGCTGTCGTTAAAGGGGATCAGCTCCCCGACTGATTTAGTATCTCGATACGTATGACCCGAAAAGTTCTCTTCTCCACGGGTACATAATACACGTTTTGGAATAGATACTCCGTGTCATAATCGGTTGGCACGATTCTAAACGATCTCAGACATCTGACCTTAGTGGTGCCTATAAGCTGCGGCGCTATGAGATCGCAATACATCAGAGCGTTCACGAAGACGGTCAAATTGAGTAGCTGCAGATGCTGTTGGCTCGCCGAGTGGGAGAGTTCGTATAATCCCACCTCCCAAATTTCGGACGGGTCCAGTCTTATGGACTGTGCCAACTGTGTCGTGAATGCGGCGACCTTATTATCTGGGTATATATCTTGAGAGGCGTTACTAAACAGCGTGATATAGAAATCCCGATCCATATCTCTATTTAAACAGACTATATATCGTTGGCAGGAACCCAAGAATCGAATTCTGCGCTCTATCCTCTCCATCGAAACAGGTACTCTAGAATGCCGCGTCTGACCCTCTTGTCCAGTATTTTATCTATCTTATAAGTGATCCGTTTCGTGATGCGGACGGTAACCAATTCTTCGCTGTAAAACTGGCCTTCGATCTCTTGGCCTCGCAAGTCCTCGAGTTCGAACACGGGACGAGGGGTTCTGTGCACCTTACGAACTTTGAAAATCTCGGCGGTGTAATTTTGCTCGCCGCCTTTCGCGAATTTCATCTTCTCCTTGCTGATGCGCAAGTGTTAGCCCACCCAAAATTTTAGCTTGCTTAAACGTCGCGTTTTGTCGGCCTTTCCCTGCATCTTATTCCAGATCGTTAAGACGTCGGTGTCGCTCACGTCGGCGGGCGCCATACCGGTGGCAGAATGAACTGTGGCATTGTATTCCTTGACAAACTTGGGCAGGACGTCTATATATTTATACGTGTTCTTATAGGTGAAATATCTAGACAGTTTATCGCGCAACGTTCTGTTGACGCGCTCCACGACCGCACATTTGACGTCGGGATTTCTACAGACATGAAACTCTATACCCTCACGTTTTAGCAACGTCTGAAATTGGGTATTCAAAAACTCTTTCCCTTATCTGTACGCACCCACACGGGCCGTCTGCGTATAGGTTTCGTGTATTTAGGGTCCCGAAATATAGATTCGAGTGCTGCCGCTACGTCTTTTCACGTCTTTGTACGTAGATATGCTATGCAGGTATTTTGAAAACACGTCAATTACCTGCAATAGATACCTATATTTATATTTCTTCAATGATAGATCCAAAATATCGATTTCCCAAACGTCATCGATATTAACAGTATATGGATTTCTGGGGAAGCGTTTTCTGAGGGGTCTATGCAGCGTATATGCATCTTGCGTATCTCGCCACGCCTTTATCTGACTAGGCGTCTTCTTTGTTTTTAACTGGGAGGAACGTGTCTAAATGCTTGTTGAAGCTTGTGTAAGCTGGAAAACGCTGACGGTGCTGCAGGATCGGAATACAGTCGCGGCAACATAACTATTTCATACGTTATCTACTCGGGACGTAATGCGGCTTCGACGCCGCTCTGTCGGGTGCCTGGGAAAAGCTTCGACATAATCTTATATTTGAGACCTTTGGAAGTGCGGATGTTAGCATGGGGCTCATAACCTTCCAAATGCGCATTGGTCATCTCCAAAATTGTCTTATATTGTTTTAGATCGGCGGTGGTACCCATTCTTTATCCACCCTCTTACGCGTCAGGAGGTCCCACAGACCCTTTGTAGCGGGGAACTCTACGTTATTGATATGGATATTATCGTCGCTATCCACACCGACCCGCGAATCGCCTATCATGAAACCGTCACAGTCTCTTCGGATACCGTAGTCTGTATCGAGATCTCGCTTCTTAAATCCGGACAAATATGGGGACACGTACGGACTATCCAATGCGCCCACTCATTGCCCCGTATCCGAATGAGACGCATCACGCGGCAGCGCTGAGGAGGCTGGTAGTACTTTAAGAAATCAGCTAGTCTATCTGTCTCTTTCGGCATCTGCCTCGTGAAGTTTGCCACGTACTTTAAACCACTTATCACAGTCACGTCCACGTCTCGCCGCGGAGCGCTTTGCAACCCACCTATCACGTTCACGTCTCGGCGTATCTTTACATACCGTGGTCGTTTACTGTTGTTTCTCTCCCGCCTTCGTGTCAGGAGGCTGAGGAGGCGGTGGTGGGGTGTCTTGCTCGTGACGGTATTTAGGTAATCTGGCGACACGAGGTACATTTTACGTAACATGTTTTCAGTGCTTGAATATTAGACTGGCGATAGCTGGCAATACTGCGCCTAGGAGTGGGAGTAAGAAACCGCCTCGCTGAACAAAGCCTTCTTCTTGGAAGTTAGTGGAACACGCTTATCGGTTACCTTGCGTAGGCGTAGTCGGTATTTTCGCAATTTCCTCTTCTGGCACGGTGTCAACTTGACGTTACCTCGCAACAAGTTTAACGAGCAGTCGCTCAGAGTTTTCACAAGTTCACTCTCAGTTTGCGAGTATAGCTTTACGTAGTTTAGGATCAGCCGTCTTTAATACTTGCAGAGTGTGGTAATTCGATCTTATCCGCTTCATCTCTCGTCTTTGTCGGCATGTAGATTATAGGCGGATATTCGTCCGGGAAGACGTTGGTTCGATACCTCAAGCGGTCGTCTGTGTCTTGCGCGAAATCTCAAATAAAATA
>Ga0268261_10002497_pt1 | contig 13199 bp, 8 predicted proteins | sample TergutNc150P1_FD_190353 | JGI IMG/M metagenome (GOLD analysis project Ga0268261, IMG submission 190353) | Nasutitermes corniger P1 segment gut microbial community from laboratory colony in Florida, USA - Nc150 P1 (SPAdes) (version 2) | ecosystem: Host-associated > Arthropoda: Insects > Digestive... | reverse complement strand
GTGTGTGTGTGTGTGTGTGTGTGTGTGTGTGTGTGTGTGTGTGTGTGTGTGTGTGTGTGTGTGTGTGTGTGTGTGAGAGAGAGAGAGAGAGAGAGTGTGGAGGTAAAAAGGGTGAATAAAAAGAAGATAATGTGAAACATAGCAATTTGTTGGCTTCATTGATCCGATTAAAGTGTTAATGTGTGTGTTTATGTGTTTGTGTGTATGAATACGGTTTTTATATACATAGATACAAAGTGCAATATGTGGACAAAGGTATTTCCTGTGTTTGGAGTCCCTTTAAATATTTAAAGCTATCAGTACACAACGCGTTGTCAGCAATGTAAAATATCTGTAGTTTCACATTCGTTTGAAGTGTCAGTGAACTTCTTTTAGCCATATAAATTATTTTCTCGCGAATGCCACTATAAATAAAGTACTTTAATTACTCCTTATGAAATACGGGCGATGAAGTAAAGTTTCAGGTTGTTTATGTCGTTCCTTGATTTGTGTGTTTTCGTGTATGTTTCTTTCAAACACGTCATTTCTTATTTGCCATATGGAAATGTGGTAAGTTACTTTTGAAGCATGTTTTTTGGTGGAATGTGTTGGTCTGTATTGTAATGCACGAGTAGGTGGCATAAAATATCGAATGTGCTGATGAAATGTTTATTTATAGTAATTTGAATTACGGCAAACATCGTAGTATAGGAACGTATGTATGTGTGTGTGTGTGTGTGTTTACGTGTGTTTTTGTATGTTTGTAGGTATGTATGTATGTATGTATGCATTATGCGTTTAACTTAGCTGATGTTTTTCTTTGGAATTTTCGAGGCCACTTGCTGTAATCTGATCCTTTGTTGTAATTTTACATTTGGTAAACAATAGTTGCAGCCTCTTTCGCTTCTGACATTTTAAAATATTTGTTATCTGCTGTTAGCCTGTGTTATCACCTCTTGATACCAGGCGACGAAATCTTGTTTATTTCAGTGTGTACGTATTTTTTGTCTACAGTAGTGTAGGAGCAAATTTTGTTGCACTTGTTTACTTATTATGTTGAAAATTTAATTGCTTGTGTGTTTGCTGTGGAACTACAGTTATTTTGTTAAAGTAGACTGAATTTTCTCATTTTTAGCCTTGTTTTTCTCCTTTCTATCGAAGAAACATTACTTTTATTTGCCACTCCTTTTTACTTTGTTAAAATCCTTTTAATTATATCACCGGGATTATCCCGATTTGAAACAAAACAGAGGGACTTCAGTCGGCGTGTCTGTGTTTGATTTTATGAGGAGGTGTATATGATTGTTCAGCGCTTAAGAAACTGGAGGGTAATCGATATTTACGATGTGTATCGACAGTTTGAAATATAGTGACGTGTAACTCGGTACGTAACTAGGCTGAATTAAGGTACCTCAAAATCTCGTAGAAGATAGATTAATACATGTTGTCAATATTACTGTTTTTGGTCTGAATATAAAGACAGATATCGATTAACAGACCCAACCGGTTGACGATACGTCTTGGTATGTATTTACATTCGCAAAAGAAGAAAAATGCCCATTTCTGTTCACATATTACAAAGAAAATTTTACACCACGAAATTCCGATTACTTTTCTTCAGAAATTTTTCCGTTTTTACAAGTTATAAATGGCTAAAATCTTCACCTAAATTTCACTTAAATACACGTCCGAAATCCATACGTGTACAACCAGCGTCTTGTATTTCGTTTATAGGTATCGTCTGTAAACTGCATATCACATTTGTAGTAGAATTACCATTAAACATAAGCTTTTATGTAAAAAATATTCCCAAATTATATACTTTTAAGGAATGAAAGAAAAGTATGGCAGTGGGGACATGGAGAATTTTAGTTTTTTACGGTAATCCGACAGGAAATAAATTTGACTCTAATATTATAAATTAATGTGTGTGGCGCAGTGTTATTTAACGTGCACTGCCATATGCTGTATTGGAAGAAACTATAAGAAATGGAGTCACAAACATCGTCGTGTGTTAAGGTATGTTGCTCTTTCTTCTTCGTCATTGCGCCTGTTTCATTCCCTCATTCATGTCTGTCACTTGAAGCAGAAACGTGAAGAAAGACAGCGTCTCTTGCATTATCTAGAACTGACATACACTGCCTTAGCCACATGCACATTTGTAGATGAAAAAAATCAATGCGGGAAATGAAATTAAATGTCTACCATCCTGAGTTTGCACTGAAAATATGGGATGTGGGTCGCAATTTGGAAATCGGCAGAGTCAGTAACTTTGTGACTGGTCTCGGGACTGTTTGTAATTATGGGTATGCTTTAAGCTGTTGTTATACTTAATATTATTGGCATTCTGTTTCTTTTTCGCAGACAATAGTGATTATATAAAACAATGATTTCTCTATATTAGACAAAGCAGCCGTGGCCCATGGATGTTGTGAAGCAAAGTCTTTGTTAATATCTCTGGTTATTGTTTGGTCCTACAGGCTTTATTTCACTTTAGACAGGACCGGTGCAATTCCTTTCTGACAAATGATGTAGCTGTTCTTGGACCGCAATTTGTTTAATGTTTTGTTGCGACATTAGAGTACTTTGGAAAGTCATACTTGTAGCTGCACAACTGCTTTCCAAAAATAATGAAATTTATTTTCTGATGTTTTGCAGTTATGCAATAACGTACTTAATTTGTCATTGACACTATCCACATATTAAATTCCGCCATAGAAGTAACGTTTCTGCCTATGATCCTTATATTCCATCGTCCTTCCTCCTTATACTTTCTTTATCAGGCTTTGTCATATTTACTTTGCTGGCATAACCCACCGCTCTCATGCAAGTCTTAATTTCTGTTACGTTGTATATATTTGACAGTGTTTTAAACCTTGTTTTTATTAGCATTTTCTTAGCGACCGTGTTCTTTTGTCCAATTTTCTTCTGATCATACAACAGAGAATTATTTTAGAACAGTTAGTAAATAAAATGTCGTTCAGTCAAAACACAACAATATATTAAATAATGTAAAATTTGCTACATGATTCGGTTAGAAATAATCATTATCAGGCAGACATTTCAGTACATGGGCCTGACATGTTCAGTGCTACAGCATGCTGAATGTGTCACGTCCATGTACAGAAATGTCTACCTGATAATGATTACTTGTAACCGAATCATGTAGCAAATATTACATTATTGAATATAATGTTGTGTTTTTACTGAAGCTCATATCATTTAGTACTACAACACAACGGGTTGGCTCCTATAAAAACAATTTAAACAACTGTCAAGTACGCAACCCCTAAATCATAATAATAAGGTATTTTGCAAACACAAACATACACATAAAATATATGTCCTTTTATTGAGAAATTATATTGGTATGTCTGTTTTACACATGTTGACACTGAGGATCGTGAACTACAAAAGCCACGCAGGAATGAAAGTGCTTGTTTCAACCAAAACAAGTTAGTCACATTAATGCCATTTATGCCGGCACCACGTCCTTTTGATTTTATTAGCTCAGCAAAATTCCTTGTACTAATGGTTTTTATTATCAATTTTGCTTTCCCTGCGGTAAGTTCGGGAAATTTCCTCTCCTGCACAATTTTCTGTAGTACAGTTCCACGGACCATTTTGTTTTTAGTGTTCGGATTTCATGTTCAAAAAGCACGCGCGATATTTCGTAATATTTAGCACTAAAGGCATCTGTTCCTATTTGCATTTAAAAAGAATAGTAGGTTATTTACAGATAAATGATAGAGAAAGAGCCCTAACAGCAAACAGAAGCACCTTATATTCATTGCTGAGAAACATGCAGTGACATGACTCTTTTCGTTTTACACTTTCTATTTTATATCCAAAGTGAACCATAGTTGGTCGCGGCCGTAATTTTTCATCCTTTAACTTTTGTGATAACGATTTGTGAAATGACTTTACACTATATATATATATATATATATATATATATATATATATATATATATATATATTAATTCAAAGGGATAATCCAAAGCGAAATATATGAAAGACGCTTCCATTCGGATGGACCATACTAATGTGAAAGGTAAAGTGAAAATGCTGTGGGTAAAGTTAGAAACCATATACAAGCATGTCTCATATGTTTAACAAACTAACCTTATCCAGATAATTATTTAACTCTTCACATACAATGCAAAAAAATCAATTATTTTATTACAGTTTGGATACCGTCTAAAATACGGAGATTCAGTAGAATACAAATGAAGCGTCTTACGCAAAAAAGAAAATAACGTCAAACACGTATCGTTCTTCCCTTTAAGGAATAACGTCGTTCCATATATATGTCTGAGGGCGTTATGACATATCCATGATCCGATTTCCGACGTTTACTGAATCGCGTAACGAGTATCGGACCATGGATATGTCATAACGCCCTCAGACATATACATGAAACGACGTTAATCCTTAAAGGGAAGAATGATACGTGTTTGACGTTAGGTTTGTATGAGTTGGTGCGCCGGGGTCGTATGTGCCTTGGACGGTGCTGACGAAGCAGACGTGGGGTTGAATGCAGTCCTGTGGATTATTCAAACACTCTCATCTGCCATCAAACGTAATGACCCCCCCTCCCCCCACACAGCGGTGTGTCGCACTGTTTTTATCTTATTGCGATATGCGCGCTGCCGGATGCGCAAGATTCGCGTGATGGTCTGATGTCACGTCGTGTGACTGTCTGACGTCACGTTTCATCAGGCGAACCCCAGCCATAAGAAATATACATGTGAAAAAACAATCTATCAACCGATATTGTCCTAAGGATTATAATCTTTCACGCACAACTGATAGACTACGTTACATCTAAAATTATGTAAAATTATGTGAATTTTATTTCAACACAATTTGACCACGAAATTACCAAAGAGACACAAAGCCACATTAAACCACCCTACTTAGAATTATTACTCTCCCTATATAACAATTTTATTTAAATTTTTTTTCTGGCAATGTTATTATAACTGCTCTATGTTCCTTTTTAATTACGTATAATGTTAGGATAGCGTGTAGCTAGCCGAATCATGTGGCCTTATCAACTGTGTTGATAAATGAAATAATTATTCTCGACTGAATATTTTTTTGATTACTGATCTGGTAACTGGCTGTATTTTACAATATTTATTAATGAATTATGCGATGCTGCTGACATACATTGTAAGGGTAAAGGAATTCCTCTTAGGACGTTCGCAGAGAGTTAGATTAAATTGGCAAATATATGAAGAAATCGGAGTAATCTCAGGAGTGCCGCAAGGGAGCATATTAGGTCCTGTACTGTTTCTCGCTTGTGTTAATGATATTTGGAGAAATACTAATTCTAATATACGGCTGTTTACAGAATATTATATAACATACAGGATAATAACGGATAGAAGTGACATCGCTAAGTTACAGACGGATCTAAACGGATTACGGGAATGGGTGGTAGAAAATTAATTGCTGATAAATCTGGGCAAAAGTAACGAAGTAAGCTTTACAAACGCTAAGGTGAAAGAACGAATAAGGCATTATTTTGGGGATAAATTAATCGAAGATGAAAGTAGCTTTAAATATTTAGGACTAATTATACGTAGCGATATAAAGTGAGCAGATCGTGTAAATTACACACTACGAAAAGCATGAAAGGCACTTCATTTTATAATGGGTGTAGTCAAAAGGGAAATAATAGTACTAAACGTTTAGCTCATACGGCACTAGTGAGACCGATACATTAGGACTGGAGCGGTGTGCTGGGACCCGTACAGAGAAGGTAGGTAATCGCTTTAATTTGGTTGATAATGAGAGCGGTTAAATTTAAAATTAATATAAATGAGTGGGGTTGGGAAACTTTGGAACATTGTAGATTGATAGCCCGAATATGCACCCTTTTCAAGGGGCAAACCGTGGGAAGGGCTTGGAAAGCTATAAGGGATAGATTTCTAAAACCATGTTACCAGAGTAGAGAAGATCATAAGCGGAAAATTATGAATAGGAAACAAAGAACAAATGTTAGTAAATATTCCATCCTAAATAGCATAATTAAAACCTGGAACCAACTATCTGCAGTCTTACTAGTGACTTTCCCCTGTAAACTAAACATGTTTAAGAAAAAGGGTTAAGCGTTTAGTTACAAGCAAGGTAATTCAGGTGGGGACTGAGTGTAAATAAGTTAAGTGATGTGAAGTGTAGTGATGTGGAGTGAAGGGACGTGATTTAGGTAAAGTGTTTTTTTAATTGAAGTGAAATGTAGTGAAGTGAAGTGAGTTACGTTAAAGTTCTTAGGGACAAAATTACCACGCACATTAGGGTGACCTTGTGCTGTGGTACTTTTTGTATTGTGCCTATTTTATTTGGTGTGTTTCCTGTACTGTGATTGTTGTAACTTCTTTTGTAATATTTGGGTGTGTGTTTGTGTGTATTTGAAATGTGTGGATGTGTGTATGTATGGGTTTTGTAATGTGTGGTTTTTGGTAATTGTGTGGGTGTTTTGACAATATATTTATTTGTATTTACAGTGTTTTGTATTGTTTTTACTGTCTTTTTGTATTGTTTTGTTCATGTATATATATTCTTATTTGTTACTAGTGTAAGGACTACTGCTAGCGAGTAAAAACTCAATTGGAGTAGAATTACGATTAAATAGAGGATTTTATCTCATGTATATCCCAATGAAATATATTTTTATGGAATGCAAGAAGAAGGCTTCAGTAAAGACATAGACAGTTGTAGTTTTGTTTTGATATTCCGCTAGCAACTATATGTGACTGAAATATTGTACTGTTAGCCTGTGTGTGTGTATATGTGTGTGTGTGTGCGCGCGCGCGCGTGTGTGTCATGTGTTATATAACTTGCACTACCAGATGCAATACTGTAAAACAGCAGAAGACAGAAAGACCACAGGCGTCGCTGTGTGTTAAGATATGGTGTTCTGTTGTCTTCGTCATTGCACCTGTTTCATTTCTTCATTCTTGTTTTTCACTTGAAGCAGAAACATGAAGAAGGAAAGTGATTCTTGCATTATCTGCAACAGAAATACTGCGATAGCAACAGGCACATTTATATATATATATATATGTGTGTGTGTGTGTGTGTAATAAGTCAAGAGACTTATGAAAATGAAATGAAATGTCTACAGTCCTGAGTTTTCACTGAATTTCTGCAATGTGTGTCGTAATGTGTGAATCGCAAGAATTATTAACATTGTGTCTGGTGTGGGGTCTCTTTGTAATTATGGATATTCTCTAAGCAATGGTTGTACTTGATATTATTGGCATTCGTTTTCGTTTTCTTATGCATAGATTGTCAAGGAATAAAGATTTTTTAATACTACAAAATTTGCTTATTGTTGAATTAATCTAATGTCAATGTTTGTTTTAGGAATTTTAGATCCATTTATTTTGTTTTATAATGTCGAAAAATACACATAACAATATCATCTAAGAGCACAAGAAATGCTGCCTTGATCGTGCTGTCGTATCCATCGTGTGTTAGTGTGTAGTGTCCCCGCGTAATTGCAATTTGAATGTCTTTAATCTGGGTATTTGTATTGAGTCACACTGGATATTGAATGTGGTTAGCAACGTTTGATTCCTGATCGAGTCAATTCTACGTCAAGATAACGCTGAGGAATTGATTATGTTGAATTGTAATTCGTTTAGATCATGGGTTATGTTGGGCAGAGCTATATGCACCACTTTAAATAGAAACATACACATCACAATATTAAAAGCGTTTATCGAAACCCACTGAGTAGAATATGGAAACGAAATTCGTGACTTTTTTCGGCAGTATTAAAGTCATAATACTGGACCTGTCACTGATGGATAAAATAATCTTGACTGTACTTCATATAACGGTTTGGTAATTTTAAAGTGCAATTAGGTATTTATTCTTGTATGCAGTTTATGAGAAAGAAACCACTGTTAAACAAACCTCTACGGACGTCGTGCTATTAGGGTTTGGTATTACCGTTTTGTGTTTCGGAATTCCCGAGATTGATTCACAATTCCGCAAGTGACCGATTGACGTATTTTCCTGTTTGTGCATTCTTTGCACGCTGATGTTGTTATAGTGCCCTAATGCAGGCCGTTTTTCCACTCAAACTTACCGAATTCCTCTTTTACTCTCCCAATCAATTCTGCAATTGGGAACTTCTCGGGTATGAATACCGTTAGGAGCAAGACATTTTTCTCTTCTCCGTTTTTTCTTTCCTTGTCATGGGGCTCATATAGCTTTTACAGGAATAACACTCACCAAGTTAGTTTGTACCCACCATTTTATTTACTACTGCCAAAGCAATCAATGATACAAAGAAATTACACTTAGAACAAAGAACGAAAACACAATCATGGATAACTAATGCAGAAGTTAAAGGGAAAGATATTTCATTCCTCCACATCCTCCCCACCCTGGTAAATTTCCAGGGGAATGACCAGCTGCACGGAACGACTTATTTTAGTTTTGTCCGGGAGGCGTAGTTTAACCGTCCGAATTTGACCGTCACGACCTGGAATCAGATCGTCTATCCGGGCTTTCTTCCACATCCGTCTCGGCATTCGTTCTTCCTGTAAGAGAACGATGTCTCCTACCTTCAGTTTGGGTCCTTGTAGGGCAGGTCTCCTAACCTCATGATAACTTCTCAATTGCAGAAGATGCTCCTTTGTCAGCGTCGCCAAAGAGTCTCGGTCAGCTTTTGATGTTGCTGATAGGCCCTAGTCAGACTTTCAGTCCTGACAGGTTGGGGGCTTGGGGAATAGTTGTCAACCTCCCACCGGTGAGGAAGCGTGCGAGTGTCAACGTCTCATTTTCATCGTCTTGGGTGATTGGTCTCGAATTTAGCGCCGCCTCAATCACTACCAGAATAGTCTGGAGTCCTTCCTCGTCCACCTGGGAGCGTCCTAATACCCTCAGTAGACAACGCTTAGTCGTGGCGACCATCCGCTCCCACCAACCTCCCCACCAAGCCGCCCGAGGTGCTATAAACTTCCAACAGATTCTTTTTCCCGCGAAATACTGGTGTGTCTTGGCGGCTGAAAGGACTGCACGAAGTTCCCTCAATTCTCTATTAACCGCGTGAAACGTCTGGGCGTTGTCGATGTAGACTGTGTTAGGTAGACCACGCCTTCCTGTTAACCTTTGAAGTACTAAGAGTAATTTGTCGGTCGACATGTCCAGACAAAGCTCCAGATGCACAGCTCGTGTTGTCTCACAAGTGAATAGGGCAAGTAACTCTTCTTTTGGGTATTTCCCACCTTGACGAAGAGTGGCTCGGCATAATCAATACCAGTGAACGCAAATGGCCTAAATGGTGTTACCCTGTCCGTGGACAGTGGAGCTTCTATTTCTCCTCCAGGTAATCCCTTTGCCATTCGGCAGGGGAGACATGAATGTAGTACCAGGTTAATCGCTTGCCGAGAGCGAAGGATCCAGAACTCTTCACGCAGTTCAGATAGGATTATGCGTACCCCTAAGTGATTGAGTCGAAAATGAATTTGTAGAATTAGCAGTTTCGTAAAGTGATGTTGCCCATCCAAAAGTAGGGGTGGCATTGTTCGCAGGAACGCTCAGCAAACTGCAGTCGTCTACCAAGGCGAATGAGCCCGTCCTCCAAAAAGGGGTTGAATGTGGCTATCTTCGAGCCCTCAGGGAGTGACAGGTTCTCTCGTAGAGTCTTGAATTCCGCAGCGAAGGATTCTCCTTGCACGGCTTGTATCCAATAAGATCTGGCCGCTTCCAGTTCCAAGGCCGTTAAATTACCGGAGATTCCCTCCTTTCGAATGGTAATTTGCCGGAAGTGCAAGATCCATGCTGTGACCCTAAGTAACTTCTAGTACGAGCTGTATTTCGTAGGATCCAGCAGTTTCTAGGGATCCTCAACAGACAGAGTTTGATTGGCAGACCCTTACCCTTCGGGAAGGGAAACGTCTACTGGGGGGTGTGTTCGGGGGCCAGTGTCGTGGAGGTTGCGCGAGCCACGAAGGCCCACACCACAAGTCGTCCAGGATTTTCAACTGTTCGGCGGTCACTCCTCTGGAAAGCAGGTCAGCCTGGTTGTCCTTCCCTGGACAGTTCCTCCATTGGGAAGGGGTCGTATAAGATTGTATTTCGGTCACTCGGTTACATATAAAAGTCTTCCATCTGTTAGGGTCCTGACGTATCCATCGCAAGGCTACCGTCGGGTCAGACCATAAAGTAGCCCCCGTAAAACGATGCACGTAGCTTGGCAAAAATAGTGCATAAATCTAGCTCTCACCAGAGAAGCCAAAAACTCTAATCAGGGAAGGGCGACCTTCTTGACCGGGACAAGTGGGTTCTTGCTGCATGCTTAACGAACCACGTTCCGGTCGACCATACAGGATCGAACATACAAAGCGGTTCCGTAGGGACGCTCAGATGCGTCGCAAAACACGTGGATTTAGGAACGCTTACTGTCTACTTTGCCTAGCCATGTAGGAACGCGTAACTGAGCCAAGGGCAGCATAGCGGTTACCCAGGTGTTCCAAAGGGCGCCGAGATCAGACTGCATGAGCTCGTCCCAAGCTAATCATCTGCACCACGTGTCCTGGAATAATAATTTCCCAACGACAGATACGGGGGCTAGTAATTCCAGGGGGTCATAGAATCTGGCTGTAGCTTGCAAGACTTGCTTCTTAGTAGTAGGACCTTCAACGTATTCGCCAATGACATCACGGGGATCCATTAGGAACGTGTCCGATTTGGTGTCCCAGTCGATCCAAAGGGTTTGCGTTATCTCCTTAAATTACACGCCCTTGGTCCTCCAGACTTCCTTTAAGTGTTCGGAATTGGTGGTCCATAGGTAGACGAATTTGGTTCATCAGGTTTACAAGCTCGTAGTAAAGGCTGGTTACAAGATCGTCATTTTACGCGCCCGCAGCGAAGTTATCCGTAAAAGTACTGTTGTCCACAAGCGCTGCGGCGGTGAGAAACAGCCTTATACATGTCAGCAAGTTCTCTGATAGTAGCAGATAGGAAGAAGTGACTACATGTGAGTCCAAATGGCAATCGAGTGAAACGGTACGTTATAATCTCTCTGGTAGTGTCGTAATTCCCCTCCTCATCTTTGATAATGCGATACCAAAAGAAACTCGTCAGGTCTCTGTCCCTTCTGTGGAGGTTCAATTGCAAGAATGCCTGCCCTATATCTCCTATAATATCCACGGGATGCAATCGGAATCGCAGTAGTGTCTCTAAAATCTCCGGAAGTAAATTCGGGCCCATCTCAAGAGCGTCGTTCAAAGACGGCGCGTGATCTTCATGAGAGGAGCCGTCAAAAACAATCCTTCATTTGGCTTCCCCTCGTTTTTTATTCCTTACGGCATGATGGGGCAAATTTAACTCGTCCGCTATTTCCTCTCTAGAGGTAGCGATTGCCACTTGTTCCTTCCTTATATAGTCCAGCATGTGATCGTGATACACATGCCGTAAGGCAACATTGCCCTGCAGTCTCTGCTCGAATCTGCGAAACAGTCTCTCAGCATTGTGGTGATTGCTTGGTACAGTGATGTTTTCCTTACGAGGGAGAGACACAACTCTCCATTAGTCCTCTAGTGAGTAAGAGGCGTGAAAGTTCCGAATGAGTGCTGTGTCTCGGGCACTCACGGACTTTTTCTGTTTATCCGTGATCCCGAGGGTTTCTAAGTCCCAAAAACGACGGACAGCGTCATCCGAAGGGCAGGATATCTGATCTAGATTGACGTAGTTGACCATAATTGAACTGACCGTTACGGCAGAACGGTTCGCACTCAGGATCTATCCTAACTTTGATAGTAGAAGCACTCCAGATGGAGAAAGGCGTATTGGTGAAGTGTCCTTAACTATTTCCCAATAGTGGTCACCACCAATTACAATCTCAATAAGGAGATTCTCGGGATCGCCCGGTGGGTCAGCCAACTGTAGCTTACGGGCATGCGCCAGCGTCTTAATATCCTGCTGCGCAACAGGGTGATGGGAGAAAGCGTGAGCGCTCTCAAATGCCGTCAACGAAGTCGAGACTCTACTTCCGGCACCTCACACACTGAATCGAACAAGTCTTCTCCGGCAGGGAGCAGTAGGGTATGACTCAAAGGCTGTAACCGATAAGTCTCGCTGGTCAATCACCTCAATTTGCAGGTCGTCCATTATTGACCTGGCAACAAAATTGCATTGGCTCCCGCTATCCAACACGCAACGCGTGAGTCTGCTCCGACCCGTAGGTCCAGTGATCCATACTCAGGCAGTTTGCAGGTAAATGAAGTCTGGTGAAGAGGTATCCACCCTACCCACAGAAGCCGACGTTATCGGACCTGTTCTGCTAGTTATTGTTTCCTTGTCCATACAAACAGACCGATGATGTCCCTTCTTGCATTTCGAGCAGAACATCTTGCTCCTTTTGGTACAAGCGTGCATATGATGACTGCGGTTATGACAGATAAAGCATCGGTTGGCGGCCTTCAACTTTTCAATACGTTCTTTTACGTCGACCACAGCTTTACAGTCTTGAGCTCAGTGACTATTACTTTCACTAAATACACAGAATGGATCTACTGACCTTCGGATCCTTCGAGAGGTAGATCCTGACTTGGAGCGGACTGAAGCGTGGCTGCCGTGGGAGTGAAGTTAGATGCCAGTGATGTCTCACCAAGAATCTTCTGCGCCGTAAGGGCTCCGTGCACCTCTTCGCCTAAAAATTCCATTTACGTGACGACGTCTCCTTCAGAGTCACCCTCTCGTTTCACCCGATGATCAAGCGTCGGCAGACATCGTCCGGGAATGCGCGGGGAATCTTTGGGACCAATACCCTACCGTAGGCCTTTAGTCCTCTTCCTTAGCACGAAGGGCTTGGATGCGGCAGTTGCACTCGATATACATGGTGTTCAGTGCCTCCGCAGACGCAGATCCGATCGATGTCACCCCTTCTGAGTAGTCTAAGTGAGCCTGTATTATCCCATCCTTATCGCTGCAGCGATCACGAAGTATTTTCTTTGCGTCCTCATAGGACGAAGCAGTCACGGCAGTGCCATCGACAAACATCTTTGGCTCGCCCTCCAAATAGCCCCGAAGGAACACGTGTTTATTTATGGTAAACAGGGTAGGGTCCTGATCAATGGATGACTCGAACTGTTCCCAGAACCTGGCCCACGTTTCCACATCTCCAGCAAAGGGTTCAAGCTTTAGTGGGGGCAGCTTCACCGAGTGAGTGACCGGTGGTCGAGCTGTCGGGG
>Ga0268261_10002496_pt1 | contig 13205 bp, 11 predicted proteins | sample TergutNc150P1_FD_190353 | JGI IMG/M metagenome (GOLD analysis project Ga0268261, IMG submission 190353) | Nasutitermes corniger P1 segment gut microbial community from laboratory colony in Florida, USA - Nc150 P1 (SPAdes) (version 2) | ecosystem: Host-associated > Arthropoda: Insects >... | reverse complement strand
AAAAAATTTTTGAAAAAAAAAAAAAAAAAAAAAAATGTGTCGTAAATTTCATGACAATCCAATAAACAGTTTGGTTGGTAACACTATGCAACAGAAGGGAAAGACAGTTTCACATTCTCCATTCCATGCATTACAATTCAATTATGACAATTCAAACCAAAGAACTGCAATAAGGACAAACAGTGTCTCCACACAAGCTGTCCTTATACTTCGTAACAAACTCCTGAAAAGTGATTTGTATTGAAGTATTAAAGTAACTTCTTGTTTGCATGTTATTTTTGTAAACGTAAGTGGAAAATGTAGTTTTTTTTTTGCTGCTGCTTTGTCATGTTTCTGACACATATAATCCTTTACCACAACAGAAACTTTCCTGCATTTAACATTTTTTTCATGTGGTACTTTCAGACATGATAAACAGAGGTTACAGTCCTAGGCAACTCATACAGGTACATATTGTGCAATTACTTCACCTCTCTTAGTTCTTCTTCTTTCACTTTGACAGGAACATTCTGTTTAATTACATAGTTTGCACAATCAGTTTTCTGTGACTTCAGAGTTTAGCCACATCTGTAGAGTTGTAAAAGTAGTCCACCAAAGTTGTACATCCATTACAAACTAAGGGTTCTCAACCACATTTAGCCACTATGTAAGTCACACAAGTAAAGGATATATTTCAAAAGTCTCTATGTCAAACTGTGAGGGATTTCAAGGTATGTCTTAATTAAAAGGAAGGTGGATCTTCATCTATGGAAGGTACAGGATTTTAAAATTAGAATTTAAATGATCATGGACAGGAATGCTGTTGAACAATTCTGCAGGACCTTCATACTTCTATTTGGTGTTGATGCAAATGAATTTCAACTGGTCCAGACAAATGACAGAAATGGTGTGGCTTCCAGCTGATTATGACAAGTGCATATATACTCAAGCCTATGTTTCGAATAACACTCACAAGAATGAAAAGTGCCAGGACAATAGATATGTCACCTTCAAAAACTGACTTCCATTCACTCACCCCTAATCTTCCAGACAACAAATTTTCTTTAAAATTATTATCTTGCTACAATCTATCCTATATATTCCATGCTAGAAAGACAGTTCAAAATGTCCACAACTGCAGTTACAGCCTGTGCACTGCTTTGAAGTCTATTAACTCAATTAACATTTCCCTTTGTCCAGCACAATGTATCATGACTCCAAGGGCATACCACAGTAACTCTGGCTTCATCAGCATCATAATCATTATCTTGACTACTAACGTTTACCATCTTCTACTTTATCATCAGAACTACCATCTGAACACCCCACATTGTCTCAATCTGCAAAGTCTTCTTTGGCGTTTACTAATGTCACTGTATCCCTATCTGTCAAGTACCTCTGCTTTGACATGACAATGTGATTGAAACACAATGTCAGCTGGGATGCCATTGAGGAATACCAAAAAACTATGGATTAGCCAGTAACTACTGACTGTAGATACATACACACATCAAGTTAATGTGTACATTTCTGTACAGTACAAACAAGTCACATAAAATGGAAGCATGATGCCAATCTAGAAGTGTACCTCTCAGAGCAGTTACAAGAAGTTATAAAGTCTAATTAATTTTTTTATGGACATAAAGCTGACAAAACTCTTCTGTCATCCAGATTACTCATACCTCAAATAATTTGACCAATGCATCCTCTGTACCCATCGAGTCAGAGTGCTGCCATACAGGGATTTCTCAGAGCTACAAGCCAAGAGCAGCCAGAGGACAATCAAATACAAGGCTAATAAAACATTTTATATATCAAATACAAGAGAATTCAACCCTAATTCTAATAATATAATGTGAGATACAATGGTTTAAAAAATTATTGCGTGCTGCCCTCATCGCACTGTGGTATGATGACTGGATAGCTCTGTGCCAGTATACTTGGCTTTCCGCTGCGAAGGGTTACTCATGTTACTCATGTCACTCTGCAAGTGCATATGCAAGCACACAACAGCAATGCCATGAACACTCAATTCCCTTATAGAATACAGAATGGAAGCTGATATAGGTTACAAGTTTAAAATAAAAGCTGTATACCATTCCACATTATGGCAATATTACATGAGAGCAGTAACTATATTAGGTACACAAATTTTCAGCCAGGACTATTAAAAAACACAATAAAATGACAAAATATTGCAGGGTTGCGTGTGAAAAATCCACATGACAGTAGTCAACATGTACCTCTCTTTGTCCCTCTTCAAATTTTGCAAATGCTATAAACAGTTTCTCGTCCATTGATTCCTCTCCAAAGAACTCAACTGCTCGTTCGAATACTCGCCGTGCACCTGAGATAAACCCATGTTGTTCTTCAAACCTGTAACATGTACAGAGTTTACTAACATAGTTTGTTTCCTTTCCTATATATAAACTGACAAATATAATTACATTAATGCTCAATACTGACTGCTTAGAAAGGAATATAAAACAGCAATTAATTTCAGTAACATTATTGTGAATCAAAACTACTTCCAACACAAAAGCGAACAATACACAAACGGAACTTCCAATAGGTGCCCCTATCTCCCCACTCTTCTCCAAACTACATTTACAAACCACATAATCAACCACTTTACATATGCTGATGACATTTTAATCACACATCAAAACACAAAAATGGATACCAAAAATATGCTGAAAGATTTCAATTATATAAGCCTTAAATCAAAATTCACAATGGCAGAAGGGAAGGATAATAAACTGTTTAGATATCACATTAAGAGGCAACAAATGACACAGCAATATTTAGGAAACCAAAAACAGATTAAATTATTCCCAGCAATTCATGTCACCCAAAAGAACATAAAACTGGCTGCAATAAGATATTATTTTAATAGAATACATACACATACCCTTGATAAAATACAAAATTGAAGAGAAATACAGTTAAGAATATCAACAAAAAAGATGTCAACATCCGAAATGGTGTAGACAGTATGAAAAAGGAAGAAGAGAAACAAGAGAGAGAGAGAGAGAGAGAGAGAGAGAGAGAGAGAGAGAGAGAGAGAGAGAGAGAAAAGTTGGTCACCTTCACATATATTGGAAAGGAAACATGGTACATTACCAAACTGTCAGAGAAAACTACTTTTATGAACAGCCTTTACTCTACTGCAAAACTTTTAGCCTACAGAAATACCAACTTCAAAGATAAATACAAAGAAGGTGAGATTTATCAACTCACTTGTCCAGATTGTGAGAAAAAGTATGTGGGCCTGACTGGAAGATTCTTCTACATGTGATTAATTTAACACTTCCAGTCTTCTAAAAACTGTAATACAAATTGAAAATTTGCCCAACATTTGTACGAAAATCAACACATATTTGGATCCAAAAAAGAAATTATGAATATATTACATATTATAAAGAAAACTATTAATACAAATACTCTATAAAAATATCATATATATTTAGAAACCAAAAAATCAAATGATAAAAATATACAGTGCAAAAAATGTAATTTTTTTAATAGGACAGTACAATATGAAACAACAAATGTCAATTTTGACTACATTATATAACTCTACCTCAGATCATCTACTCACTATTTCATTGACCTATAACACATGGCATGCATGAAAAGCTCCACAACACAAAGTGTAAGTAAGGTGTACAAAATATAAACACTAATTATCATATTTGAATTATGTAATCTCTGTATAATAATTCAATTTACAATTACATAGTGCAGTAAACTTCTCTTCAGAATATAAATAAGACTTATACCACAACAAAATTAGACACAAACAGGTAATACAGAAAACTTGCACTTAACCCAGTTTTACTCCAAAAATATGGTGCTGATATTGGTGGTGTAACAAGAATAGAATAAAAATATGTATGCTGATCAACAGACCCACTTCTTATACCATAAGAAATGCTATACAAATACAAAGGAGACTATGTTAATTTTAGCATAATAAAATTAATATAGAATGACTTTGTTACTTACCATTTTTAAGTTACACAAAATCAGAAATTCTTTAAATAAAAACTGGTTTATCAATAACACAATATGTGTGTAAGATACATTCATAGTATGCACAATTCAGGTCACATTAAATAAATTTTTATGCAGCATTACAGAATGTAATAACAGGAAGTTTTTTAAAGAAGAGATCTCTTTCAAGAAAAACAGATGTTCATTAGGGTTGTCAATACCATGCCCTGGCCACTTCACCCCCAGGAGACAGCTGGTACCCATTTGCACAGGAGGCTGGATAGGCACCAAGGCCAGTCTGGAAAAGTATGGAAATCTCGCCCCCACTGGGATTCAATCCCTGGACTGTCCAGCCCATAGCAAGTCATTACAATGACTACACTTTCCTAGCCCTTTACATTGCAGTAAACAGGGACTTTCCAAAAATTTAAGAAGGAAAAACACTCAACATGAAATAATCAGACTGTGGACTCCACTGCAAATATAAAGCAATAATATGAGCAACAAACAGAAAAATGTCACTTAAAACAATTAAAGTAATACCTTGCAAATTTGATCCAATTTCGAACTTCTGGATGAACGTACACAAACTTCTCATAAATAGTTCTTGCTCTATCAATTTCCTTGTAACGTAATTCAAACTTAATGTATGTCAGCCATGCTTGTTCATCAGGTTCCCACTCTGTCCATCGATCAAACACCTGACGTGCACCTACAAACATATTTTGTACATGGTAAAAGTTCACCCTAGAACAAGCCATGAAGGCTCAGAAGGGGAGTAGAAGTATAGCTCTACTCTTTCTTTAACCTTGGGCATGGGGTGATCAATACCACACCCTGGCTGCTTTACCCCCGGGAATGACCACCCGGTACGCATTGTACAGAAGGCTGGGTGGGTTCCAGGACAAGTCAGGGTGGGTGCAGAAAAACTCATTTAATCCCCTGACCAACCGACTGATCGATCGACCCACAGCCAGTTGCTACACTGACTAGGCTAACCTGGCCCACATTTTGTACATAACTAACCATAAAATTTACTTAACAGTTCACCTGAATCTCAGTGGTCTAGCTGTAAACTAACCTGCAATATTCCCCAGCATTTCTTCCATGTAAGTATACTTGTACCAAAACTGATTGGCACGTGGAAGAATTGTTACAGCCCGATCCCAAAGATTTCGGGCATGGTTCACTTGCCGGTTCCTCATCTCCATCTCTGTGTACCTCAGCCATAGTGTGATGTTCCGATGATCAACATCCAATGCTCTCTCATAAATGGAGCGAGCCCTATGAGAGATCAACAGCTCTTAAACATATATTATAAAATCGTGGAAATATCTCCACTCCATGTAAAAGAATTAACTACTCTCTAGCAATCCAGTAAAGTGAAAATAACATTTTTGGTGAACTCATAAGCCTACCTTTTCCTGTAAAAATGCAAAGTAGGCTACCAAGCAGGTCTGATGACATTTGACTTTGGCAAGCTCACTCTCACACTTTCCATTGTAGACTTTCGTGTTATCCTTCCAGAATACTCAGGAAGTCCCAAGTTTTGACATTACTTACTGTATTTTACAAAAAGGTTAAGTTCTTCCAACAGTATTGCTAAACGGTCCAAACAGATCCCAATTCCCTCACATTCTGCTTACCACTGAGGTTTACAGTACCATTTTGGCACATACTTTCTTCATATTCATACCAAAATCAATCTTCCATTTTTTCTGACTCCAAACAGTCAATTAATCATCATGTCTTCCACTTTGGCAACACTTCCTACACATGAATCAACTCTTCGTGTTCTAAGATGGCTAGCTTTTTTTTTCCATCCGTGATATGTACCTTTTTCTTTGGAATAACTTACACCATTCAGTCCAGAATCTTATGTAATACAATTTGCCTCCCAAAAATGTAACAAAATATACAGAACTATAATTTGCCTATTGTTTTGTAAGGGTGTGTGTGTGTGTGTCTCTCACATTGAGGGAACAACAGAGGTTAATGGGGTTCAAGAATAGGGTGCTGAGGAAAATATTTGGACCTAAAAGTCAAGACATAACAGGAGACTGGAGGCAACTGCACAGTGAGGAGCTTCATAATTTGTACTCCATGACAAATATTATTTGGGTGAACAAATCAATGAGAATGAAAGGTGGGTGGGTGGATGGGTAGGTAGGTGCACTGGTGGGTGGATGGTTAGGTTGGTTGATCAGTCAGCAGGCAGTCAGTCAATCAGTCAGTCAGCCAGCCAGTCAGTCAGTCAGCCAGCCAGGTAGTAAGTTAGTTGGTTGATTGGTTGGTTAGTTACTTTTCTAGGTAGCTAGTTTGTCTGTCAGTCATTTGGTTGGCTGATTAGTTACTTTGTATGTCTGTCTGTCCATTAGTCAGTCAGTCAGTCAGCTCAAACTATACAAAATCTCATATTGTACTCACACTTCCCATAAACTGCCTGTACAATTTTGTGAATGTCAGCAGCACTTTTAATTGCAACAAGAATGTAAAAATGTATTGTTTAGTCTCCATTCCAACAATTTATCACCCACATTTCTGATAAAAAGTATCTCCCCCATGAGAAACCTGAATCCCAATGAGGTGACACACAATCATGTTTCAACATGCACCAACTTGCCAATACTGCCAGATGCAGTAGTGAAACTTCAGTCTCATTCTATGTCAGGCCTTGTAAACCAACAAAAGAAAATTACACTGAATTCATCAGGTAAAAGATTAACTTAAAACTTTCTGTACCTTGCAACTTCTTTTTGACTTTCTTCCCACTGTGCATATTTAATCCAATTGCTAATAACCGTACGGTTTTTCCTAAGACTGTCCTCAAAAGCTCTTCTTTTACGATGCTGGTAATCAGCAAGTTCATCTGGATCAGAGATTTTCTGTTTTGGGGGCTGAAATCAGACGTAGTGTGACAATGCAAGTTACTGATAATTGACATTTACTAGCTCCAATGAAGAAAAAAATAAACTTAACTCACTACTCACAGGAGGCAAGATTTCAAGATCCCGTTCTTTGGCTTCTCTTAAAAGTTGTTCAGCAGTGATCTGGATTTCTGCTGGAGCTTTGTTTTTCACCTAAAACAACACAAATGTATAATTATCTAATATAAAAGATGTACGTAATGCATCATTATGAACAACGGTTTTGTCTTCTTTTATATCATGCTTAGTGAAAGACATGCCATTGGTCAGAACTATGTAGTAACATACTGCATGACAAATGTGTATGGCAGAACAAAAGGCATGAGGCAACAGAAAAATCCCACACAACAAATGGTATACTGCTGATTTCAAACCCAAGACTCTTCAGTAAACAGTCTACATACACCATCCAACCAATATTAACACCTTCTTATCATAGTAATTCATTTTTATATACTTTTTAAACCACTGGCTCATATGACTGTAATAACATTTTTGCATCAGTTCTGATTTATTTTACACCTTAATATTCTATAATTTCATTTTACACTTCTAAGGTAACCTTTGTATTTCACAACCCTCATGATGGCCACATAATTGGCCGCAACATGTAGGAGTTCACTGTATGTATAAACAGATTTTGATAGACAAGTGTATGTCTGTTGGTGCCACTGTTGTGCATTATTTGATTAATGCAGGGATCATGGATCACATAAAGTCTCTAACTATCAAAAAGACAAACCGTATGGTCCAAAAATTTATCACAACAAATATGCCTGCACATGACAATCTTCACAATCATTAACATCTATTTCCACATGTGGTGTAGTACATCAGGACCAACCAAATATACTCAGACACAGCTATTACACTATCCCAAAACAGAATAAAAAATTGGTATAAAAGGAGAAGTCCAGTTGGCAAAAACAAACATATGATCAACCTTCAATTTGACCCTACTAACTTGCTCCATCTCCTTCCTAAACTCTCAATGCTTCCTCCAGTGAATGTCAATTTCTGCACTAACCCTTTGCAGTACAACTATTCTTATGGGTCCAAATTAATTTTCCAGAACAAGTTTCTTCAAAGTTCAAAATTGTCCACTAGATATCAGAAGCTTGGGAAAAACCAACACAAAAAAGTGTAAAATAACCCCATGATTTGAGCTTCATACTGGACCTGGTATGATGGAAGGAACTGTTGAGTTTAATTCAGCACTGGACTGATAAGGGCTAAGGAACTCAAAACAAGTGTCATAAATCATCAGTACAAAAGTGGCAAAAAATCTGATTCTCTAATACAAAAACAGTTTAGTGTTTTGTTTTTGTGTACTCGTAATGTTTTTGGTTTTACATGTCGTACTGGCTCTATAACAGGCACTTGTGCTGATAAGCCTGAGCATCTATAAACTGAACTGAATTAAAAGTAGTCAATAATTGTAAAACAATATAAAATGGATTTTTCCCATGAGGTTCTTTTAATTAATGGAGTATGCATATGATTACAACATATGTCGCACAATATGACTTTCTCTATGTTATTACTTACATATGATGTTTCAATAAGCAAATGCTATTCCCTTATGATATAACAAATTGATATGATATTCTTATGTTTCAGAATACTTGAATATGACATATACATATTGTGTTTTATACGTCATAAAAATAGGATTTTGTTTGCTAACTTACAGATTTAGGAAGACCTCAGAGGAATAAAACAACAGGCACAATTAGAAATTTAATTCTTATAGAAGTTCAGTTAAAAAACAACCCCCCAAGGGAGGATAGGCGTCCATCTCAAAGTGCAAGTACAAGGCAACATAATACAGTACTACAGTTTCTTGGTTTGCACACCTTAACTAAATTTGTTGGACATAACCTTAAAGTCGGTGACGCTCGAAATCCACTATTTACTGTAAGCATAACTCACATGTTATTCCCCAGTCAAATAAATATTACATATATTGAAAAAAAAAATGTAGTTGAAAATAACATGTTTTCTAGGACTAATATTTTCAGTATAGCATAGTATTTTGCTTTAATTTTAATTCATTTATGACCTGTAATATCCTGTATAATAGTATTTCTGTCTAGTGCCACGGCATTTTAGAATCACAGCTTCATTATGGTTAATTCATGTACATAATACGTACGATCACTACTAATCCTACCAGCCTTTCAGAACAGCACAACTCACTGCAGTTATATCAAACACAGGATTAAACCGAACGCTCTACGCATTTATTTATTTATATGCACCGTCAGTCTTGCACTCTATATTGTCCATGACAGACGGCAAGAAGAAAATCATTATAGATGGAACAAACGACTTAGCGAGTTACATTCGGTTTGTTCTCGACACGTGTTCTCTTAAAACAACCATAAGAATAATAAAAGTTACGCACCTTTGCCACTTTCGGCATTTTCTGTGGTTTCGTCTCCATTTCAGATGTTAAATACTAAACTTGTACAATATTACTTAAACCCAATATATAAATCTAACTTCCAGAAAACACATGCCTTCGTCCGCCTATCTTCCACAAACGTAGCATGGCACAGCTAAGTGCACAGATCAAACTAAGTGTCATGGTTAATGCGAAGATTCAAACCTTTGGTCACGTGACTTCTGACGCGCGTTGTTCAGTCGGATCCATGGATCTGTAGGGCTAACCAACATCCGGTCACGTGAAGAGTTTACGTAATACAGTTTAATAGCAAAATATAATAGGTCTCCACAGCCTAATATCGCAACTTCAGCACCCACACACATCACCTTTAAGCAGCACACAGTAAAGCAATATTTCTAAGTGTTTTTATCGAGTTAGCAAGGCCTACTAATTTGCCACTCAACCGTACTTTTAGCACAACTTACTGTTTGTAAGTAATGGCGTTCTAATGAATTCAGTATGTGGGGTACTGTAGCGTCGTCATGGAATAACAACTACATTACCAACATATATTCTGATACATTATTTAAAACCCAACGCATGCACTGTACTTTAAAATACACATTAAAGACACACTCACTCCTCTAAAACATTAGAATGTCTGTGTCCGTTGTGCTGCCCTACATGTTTCGTTCAATATCCTTGACCATCTTCAGGGGTTGTTCCTGTTGCAATGCTACCCTCCGCCCTGTGGTCTTCGTCACAACTTTGTCGGGGCATGTGGCTGTACTTTCTGTAAATATAATGTTTAAGCATAACCAACGCACCGCTAAGTACTTTCTGTAAATATAATGTTAACCATAACCAACGCACCGCTAAGTACAGCCACATGCCCAGATAAAGTTGTGATGAAGACCACAGGGCGGAGAGTAGCATTGCAACAGGAACAAACTCTGAAGATGGTCAAGGATATTGACCGAAACATGTAGGGTAGCACAACGGACACAGACATTCTAATGTTTTAGAGGAGTGACTGTGTCTTGAATGCGTATTTTAAAGTACAGTGCATGCGTTGGGTTTTAAATAATGTATGATAGCAACATGCACGGAAAAAGAATAAAGATATATTCTGATATTTATTGAGGTCTGGTGAGTCATCCAGTAGTGTTATTAGCTGCGGCAGGAATGCCGTGATTAGTTTGAGTCTGCTACTGGTCTCACGCTAGCGATGAAGTCTGCTCGGCTGCTAGCGCACGAAAGCGCGGCAAACTGGTCAGCGGGCAGCTGTGGAAACGGCTCGGTGCTGGTCCGATTGCAGGCTGAGCCGGTTAGCGGCAAGTCCCGCTATAGCGTTGGGTAAGGCCGGCAGAGACGGCGCCGTCCTCTACACGGTGTGGAGCTGGCAGAAGATGGCGTTGAGTCCCAGGCGGTTGGGATGCTGCTAACGGCATTTCCTCGGTTGAGCTGCGGGTGCCCGGTCCGCACTGCGTTATTACTCCTGTGGGACACTGTAGGATTGCTTGCTGTGAACAATCACAGTAAAACACACATAGTGTTATTTATTGTCGTCTTAAAGTCGTAGAGCATGGTGTTGCATGAGTTACGGCTTAAGCGCCGTGATTACAGCATGGATCATAGTTGATTACATTAAGTCGCCTAGTGTTGCTTTGTGTGTTCCGGTTGACAATTGGAATGTGAATGCACAAGTGCGTTGCGCGGTGTAGAACCGAGCAGATGGCAGCTATGTCGTATAGATGATTTGTGGTAGCGGCCGTCCAATCGAAAGCGAGACGTAGTGATGGCAGGTCCCAGGCGGAGCGGGAAATTGCCAGCCCGTGCAGCCTTGCGTCTCCTTAGATGTCGTGGTGATGTTAGTGGTCAAACGAGTTACTCCCTTCTGAATTGTCGCGGACAATTTTACTCCTTTTTGGAAGGCAGTCTACTGACGCTTTTACTCCTTTTTGGTGGTAAATCAATAACGCATTTACTTCTTGGTGTGTCAAAGTTGGTTATCCCTTTCGTGATGTGACGGAGCTGGGTTTTCCTTTCTTGATGTATCGGAGCTGGCCATTCTTTTCTTGACGTGTATTCTGCCTGTCGTGGGCGTTGAATGAATCTCAAGCCTGGAAACTGGCTTCCTCTATACCGAGCTCTGCTGTATGCTCGGCCTTGCTGTTGGTCAGTTAGTGAAGCCGGTAAGCGTGGCTTGCTGAATGAGTCCCGCTGGCTGTGGCCATAAAAAGGGGGGTTTTGCTAGCGCTGTTAAAGTTCTTTGGAGAGTAAGAGAAAGGCACAGATCATCTAGTATGTGAATGGGTGACCGGAGATAGAGATAGAAGGAGGGAAAGCGTTGGTGTGATGTAAAACGTTTGCTGCCGTGTGAGTGTAAGGAGCAGTGACAGAAGATAGAGGGTGCTAGAGAGCGCTTTGCTGTGATGTGTGAAGGAGAAACAGTTGAGGTCCCGAAAACTGATTTCCTTGCTAGTTACAGGGGCAGGTCTTTGTTTTGGTTTGGCAAAGGAAGGAGATACTGGAGCGGAGATTAGGAGATGAGCTGTGAGAAAAGACAGAGGACTTAATATGTACTCTCATGTGAGTGCTTCCACGATTCTTTCCGAGCCGAGCAACGCGGACGTGCATTAAAACTATGTTAATCCTTTCTGATTAGCAGTCTGATGTAAACTTTCTTCTGGTAATGAGCACTGAATGATGTCTTTAGCCAAGCAAAGCGAAGCCAAGGTGTTAGCTGGGGGACAGAGACTTGCGCGAAGGGCAAGTCGACGTCCCCCTGTCTGTTAGCTATTCCTGAGTTTGACCGCATCGCTGGGCTCTATAACAGACACTTTAACAAGGGAATATGTTACGCTAAAAATTTTAAAGTCAGGCTGACAGTCTTGACTGATTTGATAAAGACTAGTGTCCAGTTGGCATAAACTAACTGTGAAAGAAATGCCTTTGGTTGATTGGCTGTCTGGGTTCTGAGCCCAGACTGGCTCAGTCGCAAAGGCGACTTTTGTCAGGCGCTTAGATGAAGCCGCCACGCCTCGGGTGTACGGGGAGAGCGGGCCGTGCCCCGACTATGGATCGTATACCCTGGTATTTGCCTTGCAACTGAGGAAAATCACGGAAATCTTCAATCAGGGTAACAAAAGCGCTCGGCTGATCAGCGCCGAACGCGATGCGTTTGGTCGACTTGGCCATTGCTGGCTCCTGACGCCCTTGGCTCATGCGTCAGGCGACGAAGTCAGTCCACGGTCAGCGTAAGTATTTGCCGAGTTGCCATACTAGGGAGTTCCCCACGTCTACAAACACTGAGTCAAAGCTCGCATTCAGGACTCTGATGGAGTCGGCAATCAGCGGAACACCCAAGTCCTCGTGTATCTGCCTCTTACGTACCAGGAAGCACCAGTAGCACGGCGCAGACAGTTGGATTGTAACACCAGTAAACTCCGGACATGGGTGCGGGCAGCGGACCTCTACGCGGAGCACACAAAATTCATCATGGGGCGGATGAGCTGCGTATATAGCATGACTCCGTTCCTGACGAAGAGATCTTTTTTCCTATTCTGTAGGGGACCCAGCATACCCATCGTTTGAGCAGTCTTCTTCCTGACCTGATCGACGTGAGGCGACCAGGTGAGTCGTGTTTCTAGGGCTAACCCCAGATAACGACACGTGTCGACCCATTGGATTGGTTCCCCGAAGAGTGTTACTAGTCGGGTTCGGAAGAAGAAACGTCCGGAACGCGCGAAGATTACACTGATCTACAAAATTTCACTTTTTTTTTCTAGCAGAAATGAAATGAGCCAATTCTTATGTAAATTGAGCTGCTGAACACGAAAATCAAAATGAAAATGCTTCATTGGCTACGGTTTTCGAGTTATCGTGCCTTACCTGTACTACGCAGGTTGCGT
>Ga0268261_10002495_pt1 | contig 13205 bp, 6 predicted proteins | sample TergutNc150P1_FD_190353 | JGI IMG/M metagenome (GOLD analysis project Ga0268261, IMG submission 190353) | Nasutitermes corniger P1 segment gut microbial community from laboratory colony in Florida, USA - Nc150 P1 (SPAdes) (version 2) | ecosystem: Host-associated > Arthropoda: Insects > Digestive... | reverse complement strand
CCCCCCCCCCCCCATACCCACCAAGTTATGCCTATGTTGAAACAGCATGGAATACATAGTTAATATTTATAAACAAATATATTTCCTTCAGTAACAAACAGTATTTTGAGGCATTAGTGACTAAAGGTTTGTAAAAATAATTACATCTGAGGAGACTAATAAGCATGGCAGTATTCTGGTCTAGAGAGGGGAGTGCTTCATATTGTAAATTTTTGGACACTGTTGTGATGTGTTTCACATTTATGTATTGATTTGCCAAATGAAATGTGTATTGAAAATAAAGAAATAAAGAGCGAATAAGTTGATTATGAGTTCTTATTTTTAACTGCTCAATCAAAGTAACAAGTAGCCTTTTCAGGAAGAATGTTGTGATTTTTTAGTGCATGAAGTGCTTGCAGATGAAGTCTTGACATTTTACAGGTGCAGATAGTTGGTACTTTAGCCAGGATTCAAACTAGGTGCCTTGTGAGCAGAAGTATGCAGCATTATTGTTACACCAGCCTTCATAGTATCTCTGTCTCTCTCACACACCCCTTACTATAACCAAACTTAGCGTTCCTTCATTTGAATTATTATTATTATTATTATTATTATTATTGAGAAAATAAAGTACTTTTTACTCTGGATGAAAAGTAAGGCTAACTGCAGCTTGTGGGGCAAACATACAGGCTTCATTGGGTGCTGGAGGAATGCAAAGATAGCACATGTGCATGCATGTGCCTTGTGTTGCCTGATTTTGCCCAGATGCAATGTTCATTCGCTGGTTGAAAATAATGTTACTTTGTGATCAAGAAACTCCTTGTACTGCTATCCATTGAAATGCAGGCTACTGGCAGCTTGTGGCTCGAACTTTGCATGGACTTGATTCTGTCATGGAGAAATTCACAGCTGGAATACAAGAAGACTTTTTTTTACTACCACATGAAATGTTGTCCATTGCATAATGGAAAAGAAATGAAGTACAAGTGACTTAAGCAGCAATTAGTTACTTGTTATGCTTTCAGTATCACACGGGGAAGATTTTTAAATGCCTACTTCCAATCGCATAGCTTGTGGTATGGTTATTTGTATACAGTTGATCTCTTATGGACTTAGAAGCTTGTATTATTATTATTAGATGTACATCTATATGAAATTTCATGTTAAACTGAGGAAAATGACTTCTGTTATAATATGCTGACTAATGCATTCTACAGTGGAGCTGTACCCTGAACAATAAATGTCAGTATTTTAGGCTGGGATAAACAAATGATGACTTACGATGATCTCCACTTTAGGTCACCACATACACACAAAACCAGTGTGTGTGAGTGTGGTAAAGGTATGTGTTTTTCATCTAAGGAGACAGGCTTTGAGAAGCAACAGAAGAAAGTTTCTTGTAACTTGCATCAACGGAACCTGACTGAGGATTTTATGTTTTGTGTGTTTTTGTCAGTTTTGATTCACTGTGATGAATGTCTGACACAACAGCCATCTGTGTGTCACAGTTTAGTTAACTGTGAAAACATCATCACCTGTGAGTAGACAAGGCATAAACATAGGGTTCCACACAATACTGAATGAAACCGAATGGGGAGGCACATCCTTTGGTTGCTTTCTCAGTGGTGTTTTTTTTTATTTTTAATGAAGACGTGTTACAGGCCACCATTTTGAAAACACTGATTTGATAAAACAGAAAAGATGAATGACTCAGCTGAACTTAAATCAAAACTGGCCAAGAGACTTTCACTGGCTCAAAAAGAGAATGCATTGAAAATGTTTACAATAATTTTTCAGTGAAACCATTCTCTTATAGCAGTGTCAATTCGAAACTATGTGAAAGATTTAGAATCTGAAGCTTTCATTTTAAATGAATGCGATGAAGTCTTTTCATGTGGCATTCATCATCTAGCCCATGGCCTAGTCACTGAACCAACTATGCTACATTGTCACATTACCCTGGCTCCTTTTGGGGTGTATTTATCTCTTATTAATTTTACTTATTTTACAACAAGTTTTCAAAATTGTTTACTTTGAATCATGCTGTGTATTTACTATTTTTACACAAAAAAATTCAAAACTGTTTCATAAGGAAGTCATTTTTTATCATTACTTATTGCTGTAGTTCCAGTGGCTGGTTGTCATTTCCTCATTATGAAGGCCAGGGTTCAGTCTTACTGCTGTTTATTTTGGATTTACTGTAAACAGTGCACTGGTGCTGGCTTATTCAGGTACCTACATTTTCTTCTGGTAGTCATCATTCTATCAGTGCTTCATAGTCCTCAGTACTTCTGATGGGCCAAACCAGCATGTTATTATAATCTGAGATTGCTAGTACTCTAAATCTGAACTTGGTCTCATGGGAATGAAGAAGTTAATTTAACCTGGAACAGTATTTTTGCAAATCATAGAATTGGTGGTGAAACTAAAGTATTTGATTATGTTATTAACATGGAGATCTGTCCCTGAATACCAGTAAACATAAAAAAAAATAATTCTCAACAACTTAATTCAACAAATCTGTGTGTTGTGATGTGAAATAAATGTTAAGCCGTTTCCCACTCTACAAATATGTTCATTTGTTACAGTGAAATTGAATTTATTTTAGGACTTAAATTGAATTTGGAAGAGAAAAATAATAGAAATAATAAACTAAACAGAGAAGAGTTCTGCCATCTGTTCTAGTATGTAGGCTTTCTTTATTGCAGGCACCAAAATTGAACTCTGGATATGTTTTGTATGTGGGCATGACAACTGTATACAAGTTAATAAATCTGTATGAGTGATTAAATAATTATAAATACCACATGTGGTGCTGATTATGAACTATGTATGTATTTATTCCTTCAGTTTTCCCAGGAGTGATATATGTCATCAGTTTCCTGTATATAGTTAACGTGATACAAAAATTCTACCAACTTAAGGGACCTAGGATAGCTTAGAAATAATACTGACTAGGCTATGGGCTGGGTGACTGAAAGTGGGGTTCAAGTACTTATGGAGGTAGAGATTTTTCACTTCTGCATAGTTTGCAAACCAGCTCTGAGGCCCAACCAGCCTCCTATCAAGTGGGGTACTGGGGGCATATTCTCATTTGGATAAAGTGGCCAGGGCATGAAACTGGCCGCTGACATCCATCTATTACACAGATCAAAGTATTCTTAGAGGTATGTTGCTGCTCTCCATACGTTGTCATGGCATAATAACTAAGCACAGGGATGAATTTACTCTAAGTGTTTGACTTCTTGTTGCTTTTCTCTTACATTTATACTGACATTTAGAGTTGGGTGATGTAGTCTAATTATTATCGTTCTGCACATTTTCAGACTTAGAAGTGACTGGTGTGTCACGATCAGGACGTGTGAGAAAGAAATCATCAAAGCTGATGGACTTTGAGTCACCAGATGAGATTGATAACCGATATAAACGTCGGAATGAAAGAAGTGATTCTATTCCAATTTCTGCAGGTATGTAAATGGTCACAATCGGAGAAATTTACATCACAGTAGGCTGTGTGAGATTACATAAAGAGAATGAGAGCTGGAGCATGCTACAGACATATGCTTGGAGCCAATTCCTCTTATATATTTTGTGATCATTTGATTTGATGATTTTGAGTTCATTATTTTTATACAAACATATATTAGACCTCAGTGGAAAAATGTAAGATAATATAGTACTCCTGTGCTGAACATTGTTTTCAGTGGTATTCGTAACTTACATTAAGGAATATTTTCAGATGGACTCATTAGCACCTCAACAGAAAATGACATATCTAAATTGTTTATATATGTTTCAGCACCATACTTTCATGTGTAACTTATTTAATCATGTACTTCTGTCCCTTCCAAACTGAGAAGGTTGGTAACCTTTTGACACTTGCACATCACATCTGACTTTCAGCTTCATAATGTGTGCCACTTTTGTAGGATGTATTAGTAACAAGATACATATGATGTTTCTGAAAATTAAAAAAGAAGTTACGAGGGAGCAGTGTACACTTGTATGTTTATGTCACAAACCTAAAAACTTGTACATATATTGATTGAAAACATACTGTTACAGAAAAGTGTTTACCTCAATTCAATAAATAGGGATTGCAGAAAGTCATTACAATCTTCAGTGGGATTTCTGAGGGTAGGTGTTCTGAGTAGACATGTGAAGGTCTGCTTTGAAATTTGAAGAAGAATTGCGTAGCGTACCTTGCAAGTAACATGGGAGAAAATGTACTATATTTGCAGTTCATTTACTCTATTTGCGTCTGCATTGGAACCTGATCGGTGTCAATGGAAAAAGGATTTTGGAACATTCGGATTTCATGTGTCCTCTTGTGAAAATCTCCAAATGTTGAACAAAATTCATTTTAGAGCCATTGAATGATGCTATTGAAATTGGCTGCCAGTGTCAGACAATCACCTGGTGAGGTACGATAGTAAAACAGTTTTGCAAGATGGAAAATAGCTGAGATTTTGTTTGCTGATCTGTATATACAGCACGCTTATGTCACTTAGTACTTTACTTTTCCATCATGTTTCATTGAATTAATCAATATAAGTTGTTATGGCCACAATAAATGAGAGAGCCATGACTCCTTTCTCATCATATAACTGTGTTATAGTTTTGTCATAGGGGCTGGAACAGCATAGTCAGTAGTCGCTATGGGTTGGACAGTCCAGGGATCAAATCCTGGTGGAGATGAGATTTTCTGTACCCATACAGACTACTCCTGGGGCCCACCCAGCCTCTTGTACAGTGGGTACTGGGACATTCCCGGGGGTAAAGTGGCAGGGCATGGCGTTAACCACCCATCCCAATCTAGCGCCAAGGTTAAAGAAAGAGTAGAGCTTACCTCTACTGCCCCTGTATGCCTTCATGGCAGGGATGAACTTTACCTCTATGTTACAGTTTTGTCATTTTCTGTCATGAAACAATCTATTCCAGTTTGCAAACAAAGCTAAGCCATCTCACTGCTAAGTAGTAGATGACACCATCAAATTCTAATCTTACTTCTTCCAGGAAGTGCTGGAACTGACAGTGGTTTAAACCATTGCACTGGATGTAGTTAACTGTTAAAATCAGTGTCCATAACTTATTTTATCTCCAGTGAAAACATTGTGCAGTTGATAATGTACTGCTTAAGAATGCAGTAAGTTATTCATTTTTGTATATATTTTTCCCAATTTTGGGTTCATGAATAGAATATAAATCTTGATTCTTACAAAGTTCTTTGTATCCAGTACATATGTGGAACTTGTCATTTCTTTACTTGTGGAGCAACAGCAATGCCAAGCCACCAGGTTGTGGCAAGCAGTCGTGGTCGTAAGCCGCAGCATCAAGCAGGCAGCAGTGGAGCAGCAGCAGCCACTATGGGAGGAAGTTCACTGGAAGGAACACACCACGTTATGCTCAAGATGGAATCACACTCAGAAATGTCAGAAGTAAGTCAGTTGACTGTTTGCATATGATTGCATGTTTTGTGTCTGTTGAACCATGAATTAAACATTCCTCATATGCTATTCAATATAGTGAGAATAATTAGGGTCAGCATAATTCTCACAAATGTCAGATTTGTATTGAAGTTTGTGAGTGGCATTGTGAATGATGTGTGTAAAATAGATCTCAAATATATTTTGAGGGTGTGGACTGGATTCATCTGTCACAGTACAAGGGGAGATTTTTGTGAACATGATGATGAATCTTTAGGTCTTATACAAGGCAGGGAATTTATTGACCAGCTGAGTGACCCTCAGCCTCTAAGGAGGTGAAACCAGACTCTCCTCAGTTTATGCTCAAAAAACTGAGGAAAGTCTGACTTCACCCCTCTTTTCCAAACTCTCTTCTTAATCACATGGCCCTCCAACTGGACAGCACTATGCTCCACATCCTGATACTTACTCCCACAGTAATCTCCATGTATTAGGCTGCATCCTCCTTCTGCCTCAGATCACCCTGAAGATGGCAACTGCACTGTATGCCAAAATGTGGGAACATTGACTTAAAATTAAGGAAGTTTTACTGTATTGTACTGTGTTCCAGGAGGAAACACCTGATGAGTACCCATTGAAACAAGATCCAGGATCTTCAGAATCAGATTTGGAATTAGGAATGTACCCAGCACCAGATGAAGTTGATGAGGATTCCAGCATGGACTCATTGGGTATCTAGTTAACCCTGGCAAATGTGTAGTGTTGTGCTGAATATGTGAAAGTAACATGAGAAACTAAATCCTTGCATGCAGGTTTTGGTGCTGTCATGGCAACTACATGCAGTGAAATCTTTATGGGCAGTCAGTCATGCAGAACTGCATTGGTATCCATCTCCATTGTGGCATGGCCAATGCTTCATTAAATCTATAATTTTTCTCTTGATGACATCCACATATTAAATATATTGGTTTTTCTCTTTATGATTTCTACTTGACATTCAGTTCCACACGTAAGTACTTCTTAAATAAGTCTGATTTCCCTTTATATTATGAAAGTCAGGTTTACCATGTTCAAATTTGGTTCCAGAGTTGACAAACAGGCTGCTTAGGCACATTCACAAAGTTACAAAAAGTGACCTTTAACTTTGTGATGCCTGACTGTTTTTTTTGCATGGAGCAACTGCTTTTGCTGGATGGATTTCTTACAGTTTTGTACTGAAGGGATGGGGGGTGGTTAATAAAATCTTTTAAGAAAATTCAGCTGTGGTTGAAGTCAGCTCAAAGTAACAGGCACTTTGCATGAAGGCCTATGTACATTTATGACTGCTTTGGTTACTTTCATTACCGTGGTTACCTTTGATAGTAATCAGTACTAATCTGTCTTATTTCTTCATGTGATTTACATGGTGCATACATGAGGAAAATAAGAACTTGCAACCATTATATTTAACATTTATTATGTCTAAGAATATGAAATTTGGTATATAGATGGATTATGAACATACCAACAAATTGTATATGAAATATTATTCTTTTGTTAGAAATTGTGGAATGTTTTGATGGTGTGAAAACTTCAGTTTATGTGTAACCAATAAATTTAACAAAATCAACATAGACATACAAATAAGAAGTTCTATAAACAAATATAGTAACAGACTCTAACATTAGCAATAACCTATAATATATGCACAACTGTGGACAGAAACAAAAAGTGTGACGAGAGTGGATGTAATAGCGTGCCCATCTGAAAGCATCCAGGTTGCAAAGATCTGAATGCACCTCATTGTCACATTATACTTTCCTTTCTTACCTTGTTATATTTCATGGGGAGGAAGCATTGTCAGAATTAGAGTCTAGAACATTTTCTGAAAAGTAGTGAAAAGTGCATTTGAAATAATGTATGACTGGATAAGTATTACTGCTTAATGCAGAAATTGTGTGGTATGAATGACAATCACGGGATGTGGTAATTTTACAGGGGAGTTCCACTCCTTTTCCTCATCCCAATAAGGAAAGTACTGTAAACAACATTTGGGAGGATTAGTATAAATAATAATAATGTATGTATAAAATATTTCTTATTACATTTAAAATATTTCACATTATTCATTTGACTTCTTTGGCAAAACTGAGGAAGTTATGGCTAATCATAACTGTATAACATGCATACAGAACCCTGAAACTTGCTATTCCATCTTATCTGGATAGGCAGCATTCACTAAGACCAACTTCCAGTATGAGTGACTGTAATACATGTTAGCTGTATGCCGGTCTCTTTCATTCAAACTATATTTTAATCGTTTCAGGTATGAGTGATGTAGATGATGATGATTTGGATGATGACAGTCTTATGATGGATGATCGAACAGACCCTAACCGAGTAGGTGCACGGAGGGACTCACTTCCTTCGCAGGTACTTGGCAAATAATGGTAGACATATTGCAATGGGACTGCCTGGCAGAACTTAATGATGGTTCCTTTTGTTATTGTGTGATGGGAAATTATATAAGTTGTGTGTGTTAGATGTCACTGGCTTATTCACAGAGATATATTCTTTGTACTAGTTGATAAAATAGATAACAGTAGTAATAATCAAATTATATCAGTACGAACTAAGTTTAGAATTTGTACTGATATAATTTTACTGAGTATATGCTTTCTGTGGCCAGAGTAACAGTAAATTGTATCCTTAACCCTTATCCTGCTAACGTAGAGAAAATGGTGAGCTCCTAATAATGCCAGCAAATAGCAGATGGGATTTAATTCAGTGTTTAAAGGGTTAAAATGTGTATCCTGACTTGGATTTCTTGTATTTGAGAGTTCAAGAATATGTAGTCATATGTAAATATGCTGTGGTGTATATCAACTGTTTTGTTACGGTACTACCACTGTTTAGTAATGATCGATATAATAAACAAACCTGTACCAAACTTTAACCTAAAATTTGGTGCATATTGGCAAATAAGGGTTGTGGCCTAATTAGTATAACTGTGTCACTGTCATGCCATTCCACAGTCATTCCCTTGGCACATTTCTAAGAACACACTTTTTCATTTGAGTTGAATATTTGTTCCTCCTTACAACATACAGTGCAGCAAGAAAATAATAAGACTAACATATAATAAAAGCAATGACACAAAGGACCATTTGTCTGTACATCATTTCCCTTACAGCAGCCCTTGAGGCATCAGATACACTTACCACAGTGACTATATAAACTGTGGCAACACTTGGCAAACCCATCTTCAGAGATTATATTCAGTACTGCTGCTACATTCTTTTAAGTGTCAGTAATCATGTCAAATCAGTGTTCTTCAATATAAATTTCAACTTGGGAAACAGAAAAATGTCTGGTGGAGCCAGATGCACCATCAGATGTTTCCACAAAATCTTTGCAGGCTTTCAGTCTGTGTTAATTACAGACCTTGCCTATTCCTCTTTCACATTCAGTTCACTTACCTTCATTGTGTCACTTGATCTCTTGCAATAAATTGAGCACTTTGCCCAACATGTTGAATGCCATTTTTTTTTGCCATCCATTATCTTCTCTTTTCTTGTGAAAATGCATAAACCATGAATGTTTGTGTTCATGACAGAGCATTATCCCCATGAGCTGTCTGTAGCATGTCACAGGGGGGTTTTCCCCAACTTCACACAAAATTTGAAGTTGATACATTGTTCCATTTTGAGGTTTCTGGTAATGCAGTAAAACGGGACACGCAAAGCACATCCGTATGAAACAGCTATGCCATACCATCTGGTCTGATCTTAGGTGACACGCCATTGCACCTCTCACAGGCTGTCACTGAACTACACTCATGATGGATATTTTTGTTTTATTTCATGCTCATTACTTTCATGCTGTATTCTGTGTGTAGTGTTGTGGGCTTGTATTCGTGTAAGTAAAATTGTAGTTTTGTGTTGGATGTCATGATTGAATTATTCCTTTGTTTGACATTTCAGTGAATTTACTGTTATTACAACTTTCAGGCACAGTCACTATACATGCTTGAGAAATCATCAAAGAAGAAACTGATAATTCGAGATGGTAAAATCATAGGACGCATGAAGGCCCAGAGGAAGGATAAAGGGGTAAACAGATTTAAGATTTGTTATTTACAATGTATGATCAGAAAGGTTCCTGTAGCACATACACCCTTATTCCACCATTCCTGCTAGCACTGGACTCATGTTCAGAATCAGTTTTTGAAGTTGGTTGACAGCTGCAATGCTGCATTATATTTCAGATGTTTCAATATCATAACATGTTCTGCTTTCCAAGGGTTTGTTCAGTTCAGGGTACAGAAAAGGTCACAGGGAAAAAGCAGACAGTCTTACGTGTGGAATACTGTTTTTGTCTAAAATCTGACATACAAAGTGATCTGGGCAAACAGGTGCAATGTCATGGTGAATTTTCTGCCCACCATTTAGGACAAATGGTACCAGGATGTCTCAGCACCTCTGAACAGCAATGTTACTTCACAGTTTGACTGTACAGAGCACATTAAAAGGGCACAATATCCTCATTATCAAAGAAAACACTTTGCACCTTCTTTGTTTTGCTTCAGATTTGGTATGTTTCCTTCAGTCATTTCAAGGATGGATATTTCCAATGTCATTTCTGCTTTATGGATCATAACCATAGATCATGTTTGTCACCTGGTAGGGTGTTTTAAAGAAATGTTCACTGGCTTCAGCAGTTTGAAGCAAGAAAAAATCCACAAACAGGCAGTAAGGTTTTGCTCCAGTGAGAGCAGTTATAGGTTACAGTTTTAGACAAATCTCAGTTCTCACTTTTTCAGTTAGTATGGCTTGTCATGAGTCACATCACATTTCTGCTACCAGCTGTTTTATGATCAGTCAGTCCTTGTTATCGTACACTAAATCACACACCTACATTATTAATTTATAATTTTATTGAAGGGTGGCATTCAGTCTTGGTTCATGTTTCCTTCTCTAAATCCTGTTTTCCTTTACATCATAAGTTTCGATCACCATCTTCCAGTCTTCTTGCAAAACTGTGCACACAGTGTCTTCTGACTTCTTTCACATCATTAACCTTTAAGCAACCTGGGTTTACATATGCGAATGCATGTAGAAAACTCCAATAGAAATCAGTTTTATATATTTAAGCAACAAGGAAATTTACTGCATTTTTAAGACATGCTGCATGATCTCTTTTTCTCACAAAATGCTGTTTATGTCATAATTTTGGCTTTTTCTGTTAAAATAATACTCACATTTTTTGTAAACCATGTGCTAAAATTTAAACACCAACCTGGTTGTTTGTAGGTTAAATAAACATTTGACCAAAACAGTCTGACCTTAAATGGTGGCCGTGAATGACTGAAGCAATTGAATGAACTGTAAACACACCCAAACATCAGTTAAATATCACTGTAGCTGTTTTCTCACTGTTACTATTGTGACTTACGAAACCATTTTCAGTACTTCCTGAATGCCTCCACATGTGTTAAACACAAAATTCTGTCATTTTTATTATTAGTTTTATTTCATAATTGAAAATCCCTTTTCTTGGTTAATTACTGTTCACATGTATACTGGAATCTTATTCTCTAATGTGTTTCTAGTAACAAAGTGCTCAGTAAATTTTGGATATGTTAATTAAAGCAGTCTTCTTGTTTGTTCTTGTGAACTGTTATATTGTACATTCTGGATCATATTATAAACTCAGTATCTGCCTCATTACTTTTATGAAACAGGTACATAAAATCACTTGTTTCTTTGATTCTTCTCTTTTGTTCACCGTTCAAAGATAAGATGATATTGCACATATTTTTGAGAACCCCTGGAGGGTAAGACATGTTGAAATTGAAAAGATTTGACAGCACTAGAATTTCTAAGTGCATGCTGAATATAAGACTGAAATATATGTGTGTAAGTTTTTAAAGTTAAACATGACAGAAGAACATACTTCTGGAAACATATATCTGAAGCTTCATGTAGAAGCCCATCTGCCACCAGTTAAGTGCTAAAAAATAGATTAGAAACATCATAATCTGTTACAGTAGCACGCTTTACAACACTAACATATCAGTGTATGTAGTAATCATACCTTAATGATCTCCGATGTTCACCATAACCATTTCTGATTTCAGAAAACTCGTTTTACAGCCTACATGTTATGGGCGAAAGAGATACGTCAGGAAATTCTGCGAGTGAATCCAGACATGGGTATGTTAGCATAATGTATTTTAGTGGACCAGCATGCCTGCACATCATAGTGAACACTGTAGATATGTACACCAAACATTCCTGCAATGTTGAGCCGTCATGTAGTTTAAAAATATTGCAGTCAAGGTCCATCACACCAATTCCAACCATACATACTCTAAACACACACATATTAAACTGTCATTTGTCCATCTGTAACATCTCCATAATTGTCCAAGTATGATGACTTTAACCAACACAGAGTATAGAAGCATCTTGGAAAGTCACTGCCAAAGTACTTGCGAAATTATTGTATATTGTGCCTCTGTGCACATTAAACTCTCACTACTGTAACTGAATATGTGAAGAAACTGTCATAAAGGACAGCATACTTATGCTCTAAAACTGTTAATTACTTTCAGAAAAAAAAAGTCTTGCACTTGGGCACAACAGTCACTCCCTACTACGAACATTACATTTCTGCCGCATGTTGACTTTTCACTGTGTACTGTTTGGTGGACACAACCAATGTTGTTTAAAAACAATACAACTTTGTTTTCCTAGCTACAAGTTGTGACTGAACCAGAATATCATTAGGTTAATGTGTGTTCTTATTCGCACCAAGTGTCATCTCATTATGAAACTGGCAACACTCATCCTCAGAATCCACCGCTGTGGCATTAAATACGTGTTGTAAACAGACTTTTCATGTGTAAGTATGCTTTATAGTTATGTGTCTCAGATAGCCTCTCTGTGTTTATAATGAAGACTAAGTAAAAGTGTGTAACTATATATACATATTCATAAAACAGCTATTCAGAAGCATATTACTTATATAAATCATGTTCTGTGTTTTGCAGATTTTGCAACTATGAGTAAACGTTTGGGAGAACTCTGGGCAACAGTACCAACAAATGAAAAATATGTAAGTCCATGCATGTATTTGCACATGCACATATTCAGAACTGTATTAAGAAATTTCGCTACAATTACACAGATCCTATAATATTCTGATATATCAAGTTGCTACTTTACATGGCCTGCAAATTTTTGATTGTGAAAAAGTGGTGTTTGTACAGTTACTGTGACCACCTGTAAACTGCACAATCACATATCATTGCTCCAGACTATTGAAACTAAACATTTCATAGTTCAGATATGCAAATCATCAGCACACATGTACACCCTATGTGGCATGCAAGACATACACTGGAAATATGGAAACAAAGAAAATGATCCTCCCCACCCCCCAATTTCCCCCACATTCAGTTTTCTTACATATAATGTAAAGTTATGAACTAGAGTACTTGCTGTAAGAATTAGTACCTTGTACTTCCATCACAGCTCTCACACTGCTGTGTTAAGCACCATGCAACTGTTGTATAAGGGGCAGTTGAGATGAATGTTAACAGATTCTTGATAATGGCTCCTATCATTTTAGGCCCAGGGCAAGGGCCCATATTAACCCTTAGGCTTCTAATGTCATATATATATGGAGCGCATATTCTTGATGTTTCTAGATCACACACGACACACCACAGTCGGTAGGACTCCTCTGGACGAGTGATCAGCTCGTCGCAGAGACCTCTACCTGACAACACACGACACTCACAACAGACAAATATCC
>Ga0268261_10002494_pt1 | contig 13207 bp, 10 predicted proteins | sample TergutNc150P1_FD_190353 | JGI IMG/M metagenome (GOLD analysis project Ga0268261, IMG submission 190353) | Nasutitermes corniger P1 segment gut microbial community from laboratory colony in Florida, USA - Nc150 P1 (SPAdes) (version 2) | ecosystem: Host-associated > Arthropoda: Insects >... | reverse complement strand
AATATATCAAATCCTAATTTGTGGTGTTTGTGGACCAAGTCAGCCAATTCACGATTGTAGATTAAAATTTTATAACCATACTTTGCGGCTACATAACCAATTTCTTGGATGTTAAACAAAGAGTGGGTATAAGCAGTAATAATGATTCTACCTTTGGCTTGTGAAATAATTGGTTCAACAAACTTTTTCATACGATGGTTGGGTGCGGTAAATCCAGGTCTAGAAGCTGAAACAGATTCTGTGAATAAAGCCAACACCTCTTTTTTACCAATTTCAGTTAATTTAGAAACATCGCTTCTAAATTGTGGTTTGGCAGAAAAATCAATGATGTAATCAGAAGTGAAAACTAAGAAACCTTGAGTGGTATCAAAAGCAATCCCTAATGATTGAATGATTGAGTGGGTGGTTTTAAAGGTATGTACCTTTAAACCAGAAGGCATTTTAATAATTGAATTTTCTTTAATACGACGCATGGTATAGTTGGTTACATTGGCTTTTTTAAGCGTGTCTTCAACAATCCAAGCGGTTAAGTGTGATGCGTAGATAGGTACATTAAGCTCATTAATCAAATAAGCAATGGCACCCATAGCATCTGGATGGGCATGGGTTAAAAAGATACCTTTAACCCGATCAGCATTGTCTAAGACATAATCAAATGATGGAATCTCGATATCTATACCTAAGTTTTGTGACTCAGGATACTTGATTCCACAATCAACGATGTATATATCATCATTGATTTCAAAACAATACATATTTTTTCCATTCTCATCAAGTCCCCCCAATGAGATGAATTTTATTGTATCTTGCATAGTTCCTCCTTTTATAATTCTTTTAGTTTAGCCAATAACAATTGATTGGTTAGTTTTGGATTGACTTGACCACCAGATATCTTCATGATTTGACCAAGAATCGATTTGATGGCACGATCATTACCTGACTTATAGTCTTCAATGGCTTTTGGATTGTCATTGATGACTTGGTCAATGATGGCATTGATTTGTCCTTCATCAGAAATCATGGCCATATTGTTTTCTTTAATAATTTTATCAATATCATCGTGTTTGTCTTCGTTCACAATCTCAAATATTCTTTTGACTTGTTTACTAGATATTTCTCCATCATCAGTCAACTTAATCATCTTAGCCAAAGCTTGTGGTGACAAGTATTGTTGGTTGATAGAAACATTGTTTTTATTCAAATGGGTAAACAACTCAGAGATGATCCAATTAGAAATCCCTTTGTAGTTATCGTATGATTGTACCGCTTGATTGTAGTAATCAGAGACTTCTTTGTCATTGATTAAGATGTTGGCATCAACCACAGATAAACCATACTCATTAACATACTTATTCAACAATTCTTCTGGCATTAAAGGAATCTCATCCTTTACCGATTCTAATAATTCATTAGGAATTCTAGTCGGTAGTAAGTTGGGTTCTCTATGGAAACGATAATCAATGATTCCATCTTTACCACGCATTTTAACCGTTGTTTTAGTCGCTTCATCAAAACGTCTGGTTTCTGAAGAAATAGATTCACCAGCCAATAACAATTTGGCTTGTCTACCCACTTCATAATTAATAGCTTTTTCTATATTAGAAATAGAGTTTAAGTTTTTAATCTCTGTTTTGGTACCAAAAGCTTCTTGTCCATAAGGTCTTAATGAGACATTGATGTCACAACGCATAGAACCTTCTTCCATCTTTGCATCAGAGACATCAGCATAGACCAACATGTTTCTTAACATTGAAACATAAGTAGATGCTTCTTTAGCGCTTCTGATCGATGCATCAGAAATAATTTCAATTAATGGATTACCCGCTCTGTTGTAATCAATCAAAGAGTAATCTTCAAAGTGTTTTAACTGTGCGGTATCTTCTTCCATAACCAACTTAGCAATAACGATTTCTTTTTTATTGCCATCAACATCAATCGTAATTTTACCATTACGTCCAATAGGGAAGTCATTTTGTGTGATTTGATATCCTTTTGTTAAGTCAGGATAGAAGTAACATTTACGATCAAAGACCAAACGAGGGTAAACTTCCATACCAAAGATATGACAAGCTTTTAAGGCTTGTTGTACAGCACGTTTGTTGATGGTTGGTAATGTACCAGGCATACCTAAATCAACTTCGTTAACATTGGTATTTACTTCATCAGCAAACGAACGTTTTGAACCAGAAAACATCTTTGTTTTCGTTTTTAATTCACAGTGGATTTCAATCCCAATAACTGTTTCAAAGTTCATTAGTTTTCCTCCTTTGCAATAGGGGCATACTTGTTATAGAAAGAAATAATTTCTTCATAATTGTTTTCAAGTAAACCATCTTCAAATTGTTTTCCTAAATCTAAGACCAATTGATCTTCATAAGTTCTTCCCATAAAGGTTAAGGCATAAGGAAGACCATCTTCGATATGGGTAGGAATGGTTAAACCAGGTGCCCCAATAATGTTTGCTAGTGCCAAATAGTTTTCAGCAACCAAACTTGCATCTTCACTCATAACTCTTGTATCGTTTAATGGATTGTATGCTGAAGAATTGGTTGATGGGTTAATTAAGATATCCACTTGTTCAAATAAGTCTAAATGAGCCTTAATTAACTTGGTACGAATTTGTTTGGCTTTAATATAGTAGATGTCTCTATTGCTTTCTTTTAAAGACATCGCACCAATACAAAGTCTGGCTTTGGTATATTTAGAAATCCCATGATTTCTAGTTGCAATAATTGATTCTTGCCAAGTTTTACCTTCAATTCTTTCACCATAAACTACACCGGTTAAACTGGCTAAGTTAGAAGCACCTTCAGCATTGGCAATACTGTGGTATACCCCACGAATACAACGTAATAAGTTGATATCAATATTTAATTCAATGACTTGATGTCCCAATGACTCTAAATAAGCGACATGTTGTTTGAATTGTTTTTGTACGACAGGATTATCAAAGGTATCAATCAATTCTTTGATATAACCTATCTTTAATGGTTGTGGATGTTTTAAGTTGTGATAGTAATCTTGTTTTTGTGTCAACATTGAAGTTGCATCTTTAACATCTGGACCATTCATGCTTGAAGCAACAATCGCCAAATCATCGATACAACGTGCAAAGACACCTGGTGTATCTAGTGATGATGCATAAGGGAAGATTCCATATCTAGAAACGGTTCCCCAAGTTGGTTTGTAACCATAAATACCACAATAAGCAGCTGGTTTTCTTACAGAGTCTCCTGTATCTGAACCTGTTGCAAAAGGGACAATACCAGCGGATACAAGGGCAGCCGAACCCCCAGAAGAACCACCAGTTCCTAAAGATAAATCATAAGGGTTATGGGTTGGACCAAAAATGGTATTTAAGTTGGTACCACCCATTCCAAATTCATCCATGTTTGATTTAACAACCATAACAGCCCCATCATGGGCTAAGTTTTCATATACGGTTGAATCATAAGCAGGTTTAAACTGACTCAATATTTGTGAAGAAGCAGTGGTTGTAATATCCTTGGTAGCAAAATTATCTTTGTTGGCATAAGGAATCCCTGTTAAAAGATGATCATAATTCAAGTCATTATCAATCTTTGATTCAACCAAGGCATTGATTGATCCATAGGTTTCTTTGGTATCAATTAATTCTTGAATGGTCCAATTGATTAAGTCTTCTTGACTAAAGACTTTATCTTTTAAAGCTTTATTTAAGTCTTTAATCGTTAAACGATAATTTTCCATTATCCCACCACCTTTACATATTTAACATAACCATCTTGACTATCCGCCGCATTTTGTAAGGCTTCTTCTCTGGTCAAAGTATTATCTACTTCATCTTCACGTAAGTAAGTCCCTTCAAATAAGAATGGCCAAGATGAAGGAATTTCACCTTCTGTATCTATCGCATCAAAGTATGAAACAGCTTTACCAATTTGTAAAAACTCTTCTTGAATAAACAACATTTCTGCTTCATCTTCAACTGTAAAATACAAATCTTTTAAATAAATTTCGACATTTTCTCTTTTCATTGTCTTACTCCTTTTCCAATATCTCTTGTAATTGAGATTCATTGATTGTTTGTATGTTTAAAGCATGTGCCTTATCTAACTTAGAACCAGCAGCATCTCCATAAATCACCATATCCGTTTTCTTTGAAACCGAACCTGTAACCTTAGCCCCTTTGCTTGTTAAGAGTTTACTTAACTCGTTACGATTGTAATGTTCCATATTACCAGTTAATACAACTGTTTTGTTAGAAAAGTAAGAATCAGTTGCGACTTGTATCGTTTCATTTTTAATGTTTAAACCACACGCAATTAACTGATCAACCATTTCTACATTGTGAGGATTGTTAAAGTAATCCACAATTGATTGCGCAATCGAAGGACCAATCGTATCAATGGCTACTAGTTGTTCATAAGAAGCTTCTTTTAATTGTTGTATCGTATCAAACTTAGAAGCAATAATCTCAGCATTTTTTTGTCCTAGATGTCTAATACCTAAAGCAAATAATAATCTTGCTAAGGTTGTATCTTTAGACTGATTGATATTGGCCATTAAATTATCAAATGATTTTTGACCAAAGCCTTCTTTGTCTAAGATGATGGCTTCTTTTGCATCTAGTTTGTAAATATCAACGATGTTGTTGATCAGACCATCATTGAAAAACTCTTCGATAATGGCTTCACCCAAACCAGTGATGTTCATCGCATTTCTTGAAACAAAGTGAACAATGTTTTCAATTTGTCTGGCAGGACATTGATGGTTGGGACAATAGTAATCAACACTTTCATTGTCTTTAACCAATGGCGTATGACAAATAGGGCAGTTTTCAATCATGTTAATTGGTTTAACACTATCATCTCTTTTGGCAATAATTGGACCAACAATCGCAGGAATGACATCTCCAGCTTTTTCTAAAATGACTTGATCGTTTAAACGAATATCTTTTTTAGAAATATAATCAAAGTTATGTAAGGTTGCACGTTTCACAATAGAGCCTGATACTTCAACGGGTTCTAATACCGCATTGGGTGTGATTTTACCGGTTCGACCTACAGTGAAAAAGACATCCAATAATTTGGTTTCAACTTGACTGGTTGCAAATTTAAAGGCAATCATAAACTTAGGTGCTTTAGCAGTAAACCCCAATTCTTCTTGAACAGCAAATTGATTCACTTTTAAAACAGCACCATCAATATCATAATCATTTTTATCACGATGATCTAAAATCTTTTCTAAATGTTTTTCGACTTGTCCAATGGTTTTTACTTCAACAATTTGATTGTTGGTTGAAAAACCTAATTCATTTAATAAATCTAAAGCTTGTTTTTGACTTTGTAAGTTTAATTCTTGATAGTTGGCAACACTATAGAAAAAACCAGACAAGCTTCTTTTAGCAACAATCTTCGAATCTAAATTACGCAAGGTTCCAGCAGCAGCATTTCTAGCATTTGCAAACTTGTTTAAACCTAACTTTTCTTGTTCATTGTTGATGCGTTGTAATTGAGATAGTTTTAAATAAATCTCACCACGTACTTCTATGTTTAAAGGTTGAGCCAACTTCAAAGGAATATCTTGAATGGTTTTAACATTGTTGGTCACATCTTCGCCAACTTTACCATCACCACGAGTTACCCCTTTAACCAACAAACCATTTTCATAGGTTAGTGAGATGGCTAAACCATCAATTTTTGGTTCTAAGATATAATCAAAGTCAGAAGCGACTTCTTTTCTAATACGTTGATCAAAGCCTTCTAAGTCTGACAAAGAATAAGCATTAGACAATGACAACATTGGATAGACATGGGCCACCTTACTAAAGGCATCTAGGCTTTGGTAACCGACTTGTCTGGTAATTGAATCGTTACTGATGTACTGAGGATATTCTTGGTACAACTTTAACAATTCATTGTAGTTAACATCATATTCATAATCAGAAACACTAGGTGCATCTAATTGATAGTATTCTTTGGCCCATACTTTTAACTGGGCTTCTAATTCTTTAATTTTATTTTCAATAGATAAAGATTCCATAGTTCATTCCTTTACACAAATTATTTGATTAATGCGAGTTTTTCTAAAGCGTTTTTAGCCGCTTCCTGTTGAGCTTTTTTCTTGCTTGAACCAGATCCATGTCCCAATATTAAATCATCATGTTTAACAATAAATTCAAAGGTTGGTAGGTTGGCACTGCCACTGGTTGAAACCAGCTCATAAGTGACCGTACGTTTAGAATCTGCTTGAAAGTATTCTTGTAACAAGCTTTTATAGTTTTCAATGTCTTCATCGATATCATCGGTTGAAGGTTCAAAACATTTGTCGATAACGATTTGGACAAATTTGCGGGCATCCACCAAACCATTGGTTAAATAGATGGCACCTAGCATGGCTTCAAAGGCATTGGCTAAGATGGATTTTTTAAAGGCTCCACCTTGTTTAAACTCACCAACAGAAACTTTGATATACTTAAACAATTCATACTCCTTAGCAAAACTAGCCAAAGCTTCTTCTCTAACATTCTTAGCCCTTAAAACAGTTAATTCACCTTCTTGTTTTAAAGGGAACTCTTTAAAGATGGCTTCTGAAATTAAGAATTGTAAGATCGCATCACCAACAAATTCTAATCGTTCATAATGTTGATTTGAAAGATTGTGTTCGTTGGCATAAGAAGGGTGGGTTAAGGCCAATTCTATTAAAGAATCATCCTCGATAATTATATTTAGTTTATCTTGTAAAAAACGACTATATTTCATAGTATCACTTAACTCTCTATAAAAAATTCTAAATCTAATTATACAACAAATATTCGTGTATTTCTTGTCTTTTAGAACAAAAATAGTTATTATTTACTTAAATGTGATAGATATCTAGGAGTGGTGTTATGAAATCGTTAAGGTTGTTAAATAATAAGGTTGTTTCTACCAGTGTAGAAGAGGCTAATGTATTGATTTTTAATATGCAACAACAAGAACAAATCAAAGAGTTTGTTCCTAAGTTTGTTGTTGATCAAATAAGCATTAAAGATAAAGATGTTCATCATCACAACAGTTTAGAAATCTTTCATACCAACTATTTTGGTGAATTGGCTTTTCCATTACATTTTTTAGATAATGAAAGTAGTGAATTTAGTGGTTATTTCTACGTCAACAATCAATACATCGTTTTTATCTTTGATGATTCAATCAATGAAGATAAGTTTATTTCAACCTTGAATCGTACTTTAAAAAACCAATTGTATTTAGATGATTCTAATTTATACTTATTGGTTTTAATCTTTAATTTATTTGTCAATGATATCAATAAACAGATTACCATCATTAATAAGAAGGTGACCAATTTAGAAAATTCAATTATTTTGAATTCTAATGAACGTCAATACAATTATAAGATGTTAGCTGTAAGACGTTCATTAGACAAACTAAGAGTCAATGTTGATGAAATAGAAGATGCTTTTCAAATCTTATCTTTTAAAGCAGAAGATGCTAAGTTTATCGAATACATTACGTTAATCCAACAAAAGATACAAAGAGCTTCTTCTAATATTCAAGTCTCTTTTGACAACATTACCCAATTAAAACAAATGTATCAATCTTTATTAGATTTCTCTTTAAACAACTCATTGAATATCTTAACCGTTATCTCATTTGTCTTTTTACCTTTAACCTTTATTGTCGGATGGTATGGGATGAACTTAGAACTACCAGCTTTTGTGGCACCACATAACATGTGGATACCAATTATTTTATCGATACTTTCAATCATCGTCTCTATCTATATTGTTAGAAAATACACGATACTATCATCTAAGAAGGACAAGTAGTCCTTCTTTTTCAATAAAAAAGAATCGAAAGATTAATCTTTTCGATTCGTTCCTTTGGTTAAGTTTCTTAACAATGAAAACAACATAACACCTATAAAGGTGGTTAAAGCTTTACGATTGCTTGGATCTTTAACAATCTTTTTACCATGATCTAAAGCTTTGTTGCCAACCATAGATGTTTTTTCTTTAACTATTTCTATATAATCTTGTAACAGTTCGTTGTATTCATATTCTTCTCTATTATTACGATTATTCATACTAGACCTCCTTGAAGAATTCTAAATTATCTAAGTAATGCTTGTGTTTATTATACCATGTTTCAAAATGATTGTTGTTAAATACAAAATTATTTGCATCTTGTTGGGCGATATCAAAGATTTTTTTATCTTTAAACATATCGCCTATTGAGAAGGTTGGTAGACCAGATTGACTGGTTCCAAGCAAATCACCAGGACCTCTGGTTTCTAAATCGTATTGGGCGATATCAAAACCATTATTGGTTGAAGCGATATAATTCAATTTTTCAATGGCGCTTTGTTCTTGTGATTGTGATAAAAAGACACAATAACCTTGTTCTTGGCCTCTTCCCACTCTTCCTCTTAATTGATGTAATTGAGACAAGCCAAATCTTTCGGCATCATATATAATCATACAATTTGCATTGGCAACCGATACGCCTACTTCAATAACAGAGGTTGAAACTAAGATGTTGTATTTACCCTCTACAAAATCCAACATGACTTGATCTTTTTCTACCGGTTTCATCCCACCATATAAGAGTCCAACTTGATACTTATCTTTAAAATAAGCTTTCATGTTCTCATAGATTGCGACTGCATTGGCATTTTCATTGTCTTCACCTTCTTCTACTAAGGGTGTGACAATGTATACTTGTTGGCCTTTTTCTAAGAGTTCAATCATTTGTGGTAAATAAGGTTTTAAAGATTTAGATTGTAAGTACAAAGATTGTATGGGTTTTTTAAAGGGTAGGGGTTTATCGATGGTTGATATAGATAGTGATGAGTATAAAGATTGGGCTAGGGTTCTAGGAATAGGGGTTGCACTCAACATCAATGAGTCTACATATTGACCTTTTTCTTTTAATGTTTTTCTTTGTTTGACCCCAAAACGTTGTTGTTCATCAATGATGATAAAGCCTAAATTTTTATAGGTGACATCCTTTTGAAAGATGGCATGGGTTCCTATCAACAAATCTATTTTACCTTTACGTAAATCTTCTAAGATGACTTCTCTTTCTTTGGGATGGGTAGCTCCTGTTAATAGTTCAACACGTAGTTCCACTTCTTTAAAGACTTTAACTGCTTCATAGTAGTGTTGGGTTGCTAAGATAGTGGTTGGGGCAATAAAGGCTGATTGGTAGCCTGACATGAAGACCATATAGGCGCTTACTAGTGCAACTAAGGTTTTACCTGAACCAACATCTGCTAGAAGTAGACGATTCATTGGACTTTCACCTTTTAAATCTAGATAGATTTCGTTTAAGACTTTTTTCTGTTGGTCGGTTAATTCATATTGTAAGGTAGAAACAAAAGTAGGAATATCGTTACTATCAATATTTTTTTGGTATCCCGTTTCATTTTCTAAAGCTTTCTTTTCTAAAGCTTCATGGATAAAATAAGTAAAAAACTCTTGGTATTTAAAAGATCTTAAGGCTTGATCAAGTTGTTGTTGTGATTTAGGAAAGTGTAAAAAATAGATTGATTTTAACAAGGGCAACAATTGATACTTACTTTGATATTCTTCTGGTATAAAATCATGGATAGCTTGATGGGTATGATACAAACAAGCAGTGACTAATTGGGCAAAGACACTAGAAGTCAATAATCTTCTTAAAGGATATTTAATATCAATACGATTGGTTTGATTTTCCTCTGGTATATGAAGACTGGTTAAAACAATGGTATTTGTTTTAGAATCGTATTTACCTTTAATATATAGTTGATTACTGGCTTCTATTTGTTTTTTTAAGAAATACTGATTAAAAAAGACAACTTTAACAATGGCATCTTGATACAAAATATCAAAAGTAGAACGTGACATTTTTGATTTAATAAAAGATGTTTTTACAATAGAATGAACTTGTCCTAAAATATAGACTTCACCTTCTTGTAATGGGGTTTCTATATTGAATTGATATCTTCTAGGAAAATGATGAATGACATCATACACAGTAAAAAGCCCTAATTGACTTAGCGCTTCTTTTCTTTTTGGTGTTAATGAAAACGTGATTTCTTGGTTTTGATCATTGTCAAAGTAAGAGATTGTGTTTAAATCGTTTAAGTGTGTATGTAAATGGATATCTGTATCTTTCAATGCATTCATTCCTATAGGTTAATATTGTTGTTTTTGATTAAATCAAATCGTTTTAATTTTCTTAATGCTTCTAATACCAATTCTTTGTTTTCTGGATAATAAGGTTGTAACAAGGCTCTTTGATAGGCTTTCTCTTTAGGTGTTTTAGCCACATAGACAGGCTTGTTGTTGTCAAGAGGATTCAACCCTGTATAATACATCAAAGTTGACATGGTTGATGGGGTTGGATAGAAGTCTTGGACTTGTTTTGGAAAGTAGTTTATCTTTTTCAAATACAAGCATAAATCTAAGGCATCTTGTAAAGTTGCTCCTGGATGACTAGAAATTAAATAAGGCAATGCATACTGTTCTAAGTTTAATTCTTTATTGGCCTGGTTAAACTTGTCAACAAACTTCTCATACAAGTGAATAGAAGGTTTACCCATTAATTTTAAGACATTGTCAGACATGTGTTCTGGAGCCAATCGTAATTGTCCAGAAACATGATATTTAGCAAGTTCATAGATGTATTTAGGATCATCTTTCAACATGACATCGTATCTAACACCAGAACGAACAAAGACTTTCTTGATCCCTTCAATGGCTCTAACATTTCTTAGTATATCAAAATATGAGGATTGATCGGTATCCACTTTCTTACACATATCATGACCCAAACACATCTTAGAATGACAAGAACCATAGTTGTTTAACTTGTCACACATGGTATCGGTTAAGTTGGCACTAGGCCCTCCAACATCATGGATATAGCCTTTAAAGTTAGACAAAGTCATCATCTTCTTGGCTTCATCAACACATGATTGGGTAGAACGCATTGAGATTTGTCTACCTTGATGGAAGGTAATGGCACAAAAGTTACATGATCCATTACAACCACGATTGGCTGAGATAGAAAATTTAACTTCTTCTAAAGCAGGTATTTTACCAAACCCTTGCACTTCATCATATGATTCATAAGTAAAAGGTAAATCGTATAAATGATCGAACTCTTCTTTAGATAGTACAGGTTGTGGGATGTTCATCACAACATATTCTTCATTGTATGGCTCAACAATCACCTTAGCCGATTGATGATCGTTGTTGTGGTATTGTATTTTAAAGTTATCGATATAAGCAAACTTGTCTTTTTTAACCTCTTTAAAAGGTTTCATCATAATCGCATCACTTAATAGTGAAGCTTCTTTGGTTTTATAAACAGTACCCATAATAAAGGTAATGTCTTTAACATCTAAACCAGCATTTAAATAATCAGCTATTTCAATGATGGCTTTTTCACCCATAGAATAAACCAATAAATCCGCATTAGATTCTAACAAGATAGAAGGTTTCATCGATTCAGACCAATAATCATAATGGGCAAATCTTCTTAAGCTTGCTTCTATACCACCAATGATGATGGGTACATCTCCATAAACTCTTCTGATTAATTGACAGTATTCAACCGTCGCATAATCAGGTCTTTTACCTGTTTTACCATTGATTGAATATTCATCAAAACGTCTTTTACGTTTAGAAACTGAATAATTATTGACCATAGAATCAATATTACCAGAACCTACTAAAAAGCCCAATCTTGGTTGACCACATTTTCTAATAGAGTTGTCATCCTTAATATTGGGTTGTGAAAGTATGGCTACACTATAACCAAAAGACTCTAAGTAACGTGCGATTAATGAGGTACCAAAAGTAGGGTGGTCTACATAAGCATCCCCTGATACCATGACAAAATCGACTTGTTTGAGTCCTTTTTCTTTGATTTCTTTTTTATTTGTTGGAAGAAAGTTCATTTTTATCACCATACCTATTATAACAAATATTAGATACAATTACATTAGACTTACAAAGTCATACATATTAGGTTATAATAGAATGACAGGTTATATAGTAGGGGGTTCTTATGCAAGCATTTGATTATTTATTTAAAGAAGGTGTTATTGATAAAGCGAGATTCTTAATCAATCACTTTCATTTGTTAGAATTAGATACAAAAACATTGACCTTTATTTTATTGGTGGATGCATATAATGATAAAAATGAAAAACTACCTTTTAAAGAGACTGCCAAAAAAATGAAGATTTCTGAAAATGAGTTGAATGATATTTATGAAGAGTTAAAAAACAATCGTCAATTGATTCATTTAAAGAATGCTGGGGCTATGCCAATCATCGATACTAGCAATGTTTACTTGAGTATAGCGAAAGAACTAGAAATGATCTCAATTTCACAAGAGATGGCCAATCAAGCATTGGCTAGTGAAACAAAAGAGAAGAACATTGTTGGTATATTTGAAGAAGAGTTCAAACGTAAATTTAGCCCTTTTGAAATAGAAACGATTAGAGAATGGACGAATGTCTATTCACAAGAATTGATTTTAGATTGTTTGAAAACATCGGTCATTCAAGGGGTTTTAAATTTAAAGTATGTAGAAGAAGTTATTAAAAGTCAAGCGAGGATTCTAAATGGATAATCAAGAACATTTAACAGGAAAAGCCAAATATCAATATGTCATGGATGTTTTAGATATCATGTATCCAGAGGCTTTTTGTGAATTGAATTATCATAGTATATTTGATTTGGTTATTGCGGTGATGTTGTCGGCACAAACAACCGATATTTCAGTCAATAAGGTGACAGATGTCTTGTTTCAAAAATACAAGACTGTTGATGATTATATCAACTGTGATATTAAAGAATTAGAAGATGATTTAAGATTTATTGGTTTGTATAAAAATAAAGCCAAAAATATAAAGTTGTTATGTCAAAAGATTAAGGATGATTACAATGGTCAAGTACCTATGAAGCGTAAGGATTTAGAATCTTTACCAGGGGTAGGAAGAAAGACGGCCAATGTGGTTTTATCAGAAGGATTTAGAATTCCTGCTATTGCAGTTGATACTCATGTATCAAGGGTTGCGAAACGATTAAAATTGGCTTATTTAAATGATGATGTTTGGACTGTTGAACAAAAGTTAATGCGTAAGTTTCCTAGAGAACGTTGGCATAAATTACACCATCAGATGGTTTTCTTTGGTCGATATCACTGTAAGGCACAAGCACCTGATT
>Ga0268261_10002493_pt1 | contig 13209 bp, 10 predicted proteins | sample TergutNc150P1_FD_190353 | JGI IMG/M metagenome (GOLD analysis project Ga0268261, IMG submission 190353) | Nasutitermes corniger P1 segment gut microbial community from laboratory colony in Florida, USA - Nc150 P1 (SPAdes) (version 2) | ecosystem: Host-associated > Arthropoda: Insects >... | reverse complement strand
CCAAACCGTTCAACTTTGGATATAGGTGTTTTGGGTTATATCGGTATACTCTAACATAAGGAACACCCTCCCGAAGTCTGGCACATTCCTCCTGTTCCACCCTGTATATATATATATATATATATATGTATATATAGTTACATATATTCCGTGGCTCACTTACTATATGGCTGCAGTAAACTAAGTAATTAAAAAGGAAAACTAATAACGCACATCTCAAAAGAAGACAACTGGCCAGTAAGGAAAAGTGAGCTAGTGAACAAATACTTAACAAGATCATTCATTTCATAAACTCTATAGATTGTGAAAAACTGTAAAAGTACAATTTTGTAGAGTAAGTGTTTCTTACTATTAAGCAGAGCGGTACACTAGAGCATCTAAAACTCGCTACACACAAAAATATAAACAATCCAATAGAGGATTAAGACAATATACGAACAGCCTCGGAACATAGAAAAGTGTAAAGTAAATGTAATTAGTGTACAAAATGATGTAGTATTGCTAATGTGTAATAGAATATATTTGTTAATGAAGAATAAAAAATACATACACATACACACACACTGTAGGCCAGAACACGTGCAATTTAACTGCTAAAAGTAATATTAATCTACATATTGTAATATGAGTGGTTATACCAATGCAACATTGTCAAACCTATAAAGCGCGAATACCTTTTCTCCTACCTTTACACAGACAGTTCACAATTAACTCAGCAATAAACACCACTAAACTAAAGACAGTTCCTACAAGCAGTACCACAAATGCCGGCATTAAGTGAGAAATAGAGAACGCGAAAAACATGCCACCAGCTGCTTCTGTAAATCTCCCTCTCCCCCTCAAAGACGCACGATGCTGCAGTTCTGTCCAGAGCATTTCCAGCAAACCGGCTTCCAGATAGCGCCTCATCAGAACGTTGAATCTCTCCAGAAGTGGATTTCCCTTCTTAAAAAGAACTGTTATGCCTCCGGACAGTACATCCTCATAAAGGGGGCAGATTAATTTACTGACATCCACAGTCCCCATTTCCCTAGCAACATAATTAGCAAATACTGGAGGTAGAACAGTAGCTATGTCTCTTTTTGTTATCATTCGTTCAACACATTTTCGTATATCACTGCAGTCTTCCTTAAGTCTCTTGTGCTCAATGAAATACGTACATTCAGAACACGAAAATGTGTCTTGAACATAGTAGATACCTGGATGGTAGCCATAAACCACGTCTGAATCCAGGATTTCGTCCAATGATTCTAACTTCTTTTCATACTTCGGTTCCACCAGATAAGAAACGAAGAATGCTTGGAATACAGTGCTAATAGCGAAACAAAAGCAGACGTACAGGAAGAAGAAAAGCCTGAGGCAAGAATTTGTGGGCTGCTGTGGAACAGACACTCCCACAAAAACAGCCCAAACATTGTGGAAACAGACGGACAGTGACTGATATGTGTGTGTCTCATTACACACCGACCGGTAGGGACCATTACCGGCACACCAGAACACAGCTGATGTTAGCAGCAGCACAAGACCAATTGTCAACCACACAGACGGCGAGAAAGTTTTAAATAACTTTTCCGTTCCAGGAATAGCTTTTGGACAAGGAACAAGCATCTTCACGTTCAAATGTATATAGGGTATTGTGGCGTCAAATGATGACGTCACAATGATAGGAAGCAGAGGAATAATGCCGGTTATAACGTCCGATACACCATCATCTAATTCACCAATGTGTTTTACAAATGAATCGATTTCCAAATTAAACGATGGTGCAAGGAAAACTGACGTCAGGTTCAATTTCTCACATACAAATTTAAGTATCTCGACCGACAAGCCTGTTAATTTATATGCAGTACTGCCATCATTATGTGCGTAATTTTCTGTCATAATCACATAGGGGTTGATACCAAAGGTACCAAATAAAATGGGACAACCCATGAAATTCTTTGGAACTTTTACAGGGTACAGATTTGCATTTTCTAAAAATCTGCCATTATTTTCAAAGACCCATTCATCTAGCAGAATGACGTCATGCAACTCTCCACAACCTCCCAATTTAAATGGGAACCAAGTGTACAAGTTCAACCTGTCAGCTGCTGTTGTCTTTGTGGTGCTCATAGAATGCAGTGGACGATAAGCAAATTGGTTTGGCATCAAGACCACCACGTTGACAATTCTGGCCACCTCCCACAATATGGAACAAATGTGAGCAGCCAGTAAGTGTGTTGGTTCATTGCTGCTCTCAGTTGCCACCACAAGAAACCTTCCTCGAGGGTTCCACGATGTGCTGTATTTCAGATTCTCCAACTGATTTTCAAGAGTCTCGTTTAAGCTGCTCGCCTCTTCGTTCCACACAAACAGAATGTAACTGTGGTGTAAGACTGATGTGTCTGCAGTGTCATCTCCGTTTGGTCGGAACAGTTCAATCGGCCATCTTGTTCCATCGTGTAACTTTCCCAGTAAGGCGTTCACCGTCTGCAGATCGTCCCTCTGTGGCAGAGGGTCACTGAGAGCACTGCGGCCACCGTCCGGTTCTGTGCGTGGTAGCGAGACGACGAGAGGTCTTCCTGGTGCGAAGTGTCTGTATGCGACGTTCCACACACACAGGACTGTGTGCAGCTGGTCTGTGGTCAGCGTGCTGTCTGTCAGCGCTACGGCCTCCTGAGTGACAGCAGTCAGCAGCAGCACCATGCTGATAGCCATGTTGGCTCCTGGCATCTGCAAAGAAAAGTGCATTGACATGTACAAATGTCACCGATTCATTTGACTTTCAAACTTGGAAATGATTTGTTTAATTAGTTAATGTTACAGTTTATTGGAACGTGACCCCCTCTAGTTTGGGAGACGTTTCGTACAAATATTTCGTTTCCTACACTTTTTGTTGCCGACGGTGAAATTAGAATATTTCTTCGCCTGTGACGATAAATGTCTGCAAATGTGCACTGAGTCACACCCCAGAAGGCGATAGCCATCACATGAAGTATCAGCAGAGCCACAAATGTCAACGCTGATGTGATATACCGAATTTAGATAACGGTATATTAGGGTCAACTATATTTCTGTTTAAGTAAATTCTTGCTCGTAGACATTCGAAATTGAAATGTTTAGACCAATTGTACCCCATCAGCGTGCGAATTTAGGTAATTTTGGTAGCATTTCTCCAAATTAGAGACACTCTGTAAGCAATCCACCGTGCCACTGTACTGCAGCATGCTACGTAATTACACTGCTGCAACAGCTAGCTGATCTGTGTTGTGTATCGGATTTTGCTTCTGTCTGTACTACATTCACATTGCACTGTGCATTTTTGCTTGTTATCGGAAACGTTTATCTGATTTATTTATGAGTCACAAGGCCACGTGGTCTGTTGGTCCTCATTTCTGCTAGCTTCAATACATTACTATTATTATTATTGTTCCTTTTCACGCCATAGTACCTTCGGCCAATTCGCTTTCAACTCTCAGATTGCATCTTTCTGTAAATTCTTCTTTCACGGTGTAACGGACGACGACTTTCGTTGTGTCTTCCTCCACCCGCTGATTTGTTCTTACCAGTTACTGTCATTATTTCTGAATTTATTCTAAACTCAAGGTGTATTTAACTGCTGTCAGAAGAATTTCATTTCTTCTGCCATGTGTGACATTTTGCTTGTTCTTACGGACTCTACATTCACTAAATAACCATCGAACGAACTCCATGGAGCAGTCCTCCTTGTAAAGCTAACAGTTTCCTACCTATTCAAGAAATTCCCCACATTGTATAGCACTCGAAATTTCATCAAAACATTATAAAGAACCCGCCTCCTGCCCTGTCTTGAGAATATAGTGGCGTCGCCATCGTACACTTTGGAAATACGTTTTTAAGTTTACTCTTTCCCCAAACCCTTGCCCTCTTTATACCTTTCACTTGCCAGATCTCATGTCCAATTCCCAATCATTACCTCGTTCCAAATGAACAATCCAAATACGAAGTTTGTGAAAATTTCCTTATCGCAGTAAGCTGTTGCGGTTTTGAGTTGTAAGCAACTTGCCCTAAAACCAACCTGGAGGACGCCCCTTGTCATATGTCTGCTGCTGTTTATTCAGTACATTACCAGCTACCCTCCATACCTGGACCCCATCTCCTCCAAAGCTTCCTTAGGTAACGCCACACGTTGATGGCATGGACGCGCTTATTAAGTTTATGACACATTATTATTATTATTATTATTATTATTATTATTATTATTATTATTATTATTATTATTATTATTATTATTATTATTATTATTATTATTATTATTATTATTATTATTATTATTATTATTATTATCATCATCATCATCATCATCATCATCATCATCATTGTCATTATCATCATCATCATCATCGTCGTCGTCGTCGTCGTCGTCATCATCATCATTATCATCATCATTATTCGTAATATTAGTAATAGTACTAGTGATAATAGCACTACATTCAGTAACAGTATTACTTCAGATATTCATTCTTTAACCCGAATTAGTCCATTATTAACAACTTACATACATTTTTTATTTACTCCCCACTGACATGCATTCCATTATTGAATCCCTACTGACATTCAGTATATTATTCATTCCGTATAGATATTCAGTATATCATTCACTCCGTACTTATATTCAGTATATTATTCACTCCGTACTTGCATTCAGTGTATCATTTACTCCGTAAAGAAATTCAGTATAACATACACTCCATACTGATATTCAGTATATTATTCACTCAGTACTGACATTCAGTTTATAATTCACTCCGTACTGACATTCAGTATATAGTTCACTCCGTACTTATAAACAGTGTATTATTTACTCCAAACTGACATTCAGTATATCATTTAATTCGTACTGACTTTCAGTTTATCATTCACTCCGTACTGACATTTAATTTATTATTCACTCCATACAGATATTTATTATATCCTTTAATCCGTACTGACCTTCAGTATATGATTCTCTCCGTACTGACATTAATTATATCATTTATTCCGTACTGATAATCAGTATATCATTTACTCCGTACTGACATTCAGTATACCTTTCACTCCGTAAGGACATTCAGTTTATCATTTACGCCGTACTGACATTCAGTATATTATATGTTCCTTACAGTCATTCAGTATATCATTCACTCCGTACTGACATTCATTATATCATTCACTACGTACTCACATTTTGTATACTATTCACTCTATACTGACATTCAGTAGATTATTTACTCCATACTGACATTTATTACATCTTTTACTAGGTACTGACCTTCAGTATATGATTTACTCCGTACTGGCATTCATTATATCACTTACTCCTTACTGACATTCAGTATAGCATTAACTTCGTAGTGACATTCAGTATATCATTCCCTCCGTACCTACATTCAGTATATCATTTACTCCGCACTGACATTCACTCTATCATTCACTCCGTACTGTCATTCAGTATATCCTTCTCTCCATACTGACGTTCAGTATATCATTCACTCCGTACCGACATCCAGTATAACATTCACTCCATACTGAAATCCAGTATAAAATTCGCTACATACTGACATGCAGTATAACATTCATCGCATACTGAATTTCAATATATTATTCACTCCACAATGACATTCAGTGTATCATTCACTCCGTACCGACATCGAATATAACATTCACTTCATACTGACATTCAGAATATCATTTACTCCATACTGACATTAAGTATATCATTCATTCCATACCGACATCCAGTATAACATTCACTATATACTGACATTCAGTGTATCGCTCATTCCGTACTGACATTCAGTATATCATTCACTCCGTACCGACATCCAGTTTAACATTTACTCCATATTGACATTCAGTATACCATTCACTCCATACTGACATTCAGTATACCATTTATTCCATACCTACATACAGTACGTCATTCACTCCATACTGACATTCAGTATATCATTCATTCCGTACCGGCATCCAGTATAACATTCACTCCATACTGATATTCAGTATATCATTCACTCCATACTAACATTCAGTGTATCATTCACTCCGTACCGACATCCAGTATAACATTGACTCCATACTGTCATTCAGTATTTCATTTACTCCTTTCTGACATTTAGTATATCATTCAATCCATATTGAGTTTCAGTGTATCATTCACTCCGTAACGACATCCATGATAACATTCACTCCATCCTGACAATCAGTTTATCATTCAATCCATACTGACATTCACTATATCTTTCACTCTGTACCGTCATCCAGTATAACATTCTTTCCATACTGACATTTATTATATCATTTACTCCTTACTGACATTCAGTACGAGGGGCGGCTGATACGTAATGCACACAGTGAAATATTTTGCCAACGGAGCAAAGTAGCGATGAGCGCGCAGTGTTTCCTTGTAGCTACATCCCTCCTGCACAGCGGTGCAAAGTTTCATTTTTTTCTCTACACCGGTTCTAAAACAGTGCGTGTTAACATGGAGTCGTGTTATGGTTGTATATCAACGAGATTGAAGCAACGTGCGGTGACTGAATTTTTAAGTATTAAATGTACTTTCAGTCTATCACATCAATATATTAACACATTTTACAATTCTTACAGGCTACATGTTTCGGCTATTACAGCCATATTCATGTCTACGTTATAAGAGCAGTTTAGTTCTATTGGATATCTAATTTACGAGTTGGGATCTCAATAGTTTACAGGTTGTAGAATGATGTAGTCAGTAGGTCGTTACTTAGGTTACAAGTACAATAATGGATTAAGCTGACCTGGCTATTTGTAATTAATACATATTGACATTCTGTTGGGTTTTGCCTGTGTGTAGGTTTATTGTTGCTGGGTTTCTTTTCCTTTGGGGCCGCCTTCTGTAGTGGGTCGATGTTGTTGATCCGTTTTATTGCGGTCGTGGCGTTTTGTTAATTTGTACGGCCGGTGGCTGCGGGGTATGGCTCCTTCTTCGGTGGTGGGTGGTTTTGTGTATGAGTTGGACTATCTTGGATTCTCGTAAGTTGCATAAGTGACGGTGCTTGATATGTTCTGTGAGGATCAGAAATGTGTGCAATTGTTATTAGTATGTATGTGTTGTCTATTTTATTGTGAATATTGTGGGTACTACTTACTGTTCCGTAGTTTCTGGAGAGGTTCTGGTGGTTGTCCTATTGGCCTGTCGTAATGTTTCGTGTAGCACATCACACTTGTCTGTTTCCTCTCACTTTGTGTACTGTTACTCAGCGTTGGTATTGGGGGTCGACTTGGGGGTCGTGTGCAGTTTGGAGCCCTCTGTGGGTTTCGTGTCGGACTATAGTTTCGAATATGGTGTTTGGTTGGACTGTCAGTTTGTCATATATTTGGTTGTCCATTTTTGTTTCCCGGTATATGAAATATTTCTCTATTGTGTTCATCATCTGGCCTTTGCCCGTTATGTGTAATACGTTCATGATGTTCTCCATTTTGTCTATTGAATGTTGTTTTCTAGGAGGTTTTGGGCGAATTTGGATTTGTAATTGTTGTGTTTGAAGTCTCTTAGATGTTCCTGGTACCGGGTTCGAAATGGTCGTCCAGTTTGTCCGATGTACCTCATGTTGAACGTGGGGCATTTAAGTGCTGGAAACGTAACGCCAGCTGAAATTCATCGCCGTTTACAGGCTGTGTATGGTGAAAACACTGTTAACAGAACTACAGTAAATCGTTGGGCCATTAAATTTCGTGAATGTGAAAAAAGTCGTGCCAATATTGTTGACCAACCTCGCAGTGGAAGGCCGGTTCAAGTGACAGATGACAAGCATTAAAAACAGGTTGATGAACTGATCAAGCATGACCGCCGTGTCACTCAGAAGCAGATAGCAGGTAGGCTAGGAATGTCTAAAAAAGTGTGGGCTATATCATTGGTTAATTTGGCTACAAAAAAGTCTGTTCTCGATGGGTGCCACGCATGTTGACGCAGGAAAACAAACAAAAACGTGTTGAAATTTGTGAAGAAATTTTAAATCGCTATCGCGAAGAGGTAGATCAATCCCTTTTCAATATTGTTACTGGGGATGAGTCATGGATTCATAATTTTGACCCTGAAGAAAAACGACTAAACATGCAATACAGGCACACTTCATCTCCTCGCCCGAAAAAATTCAAAAGAGTGCCGTCTGCCGGCAAGATTTTTTGACTGTTTTTTGGGACTCACAACGAGTTTACATGACAGAATTTTTGGAAGCTGGGAATACTGTCAATTCAGCTCGGTACATTGAAACAATAAAAAACCTACAGCGGAGGGTGTGTCGAGTTAGGCGGTCAACATCGCCGAATTTGTTGCTGCATGACAATGCAAGACCGCACACTGCTCGCGCAACGATTGATGTTCTGGAGACGCTGAGGTTTGAGGTTCTCTGCCATCCGCCCTACAGCCCTGACTTGTTGCCAAGCGATTTCCATTTCTTTCCTCATCCTCAAGAGGGATCTGAAGGGGACTCATTTCACCTCAAACGATGAAGTGAAGCAAGCTGTGACGTTGTGGATCAAACAAAGAACTCCTGAATTCTTCATTGACGGCATGCGTAAATTTGTTTTACGTTGGGAAAAATGTATTGAAAAACAAGGCGACTATGTCGAAAAATAAATATTTCAATTTGTAGCTAAAATATTGTACTTTACTTCCTACTTTCTTTTGTTTAGATAAATGGAATCTTTTTCTAGATATTTCACTGTTTGCGTTACTTATCAGCCGCCCCTCTTATATCATCACTCCGTACCGACATCCAGTATAACATTCACCCCGTACTGACATTCAGTATGTCATTCACTTCATACTAACATTCAGTTTATCACTCACGCCATACTGACATTCAGTATATCATTTACCCCGTACCGACATCCAGTATAACATTCACTCCGTACTGACATTCAGTATGTCATTCACTTCATACTAACATTCAGTTTATCACTCACTCCATACTGACATTCAGTATATCATTTACCCCGTACCGACATCCAGTATAACATTCACTCTATACTGACATTCAGTACATCATTCACTCCAAACTAACATTTAGTATACCATTCACTCCGTACCTACATCCAGTATATCATTCACTCCATACTGACATATCCGCATGTAGGAATATAATAAATAACATCCAAAAATTGGAGGGAATGGTACACAAAACTGCACGAATGGCTCCAACAACTCTCTGTCAATAAGTTACTAACATTCTCAAATTGAAATTTCTTGAAAAAAATCGCGCACTCGGACTCCGGATGATGCTTTGAGCAGGATGATCTTAGGGTTCGAATTCCTGGAAGGGCAACTATTTTCTATCTTCTAAAGCGTCCGGAATGTCTATGAGGCCCACACATCCTCCTGGTTAGTTTGTACTGTACTTTATCCTCGGGGATAAGGCGACCTGGGAGTTAGCTTAACAACTCACCTGTATCAAGTTCACAGGTGATGATGCTCAGTACAGAGGTACCGTTGGTGTTACGTTTCCAGTTAAATGTGCAGCAGTAGGTGAAGTTTGTGCGAGTGTCTAGAAATGAGAGTACGCTAAAGAATGGGCTGGCGGCTCTGCAGATTGGTACAGCGATGTTGGTAAAGGTTAGTGTCTTTCGGTATTTGGTGTGAATTGCTGACAGCTTGAAGTGTTGGACTGCCTGAACTGTGAGGGTGGAGGCAGCAATCTGCAGCGAAAGTTGATAATTATATAGCCGTCAGCAGGGAATGATATCTGGAGAGAATTAAATGTTTAACAGTTGTGTACAGAACACAGTGGAATATTACCGAAATGTGTCATTGTTGATAATATTAATAAGTTCTTCTTCCTATCTCATTTACCTGCCTGAGTGTAAGCAAAAATATGTATGTGTAAATAAAGTATCAACCAACTTTACATACTTACATCAATATTTGCCGTCAATGTACCAGTTGTATTCCAAAACTTTCCAGCAGCTTCCCGTTACTTTCCGCTACTAAGTTTTCATATCCATTTCACATTTCCCTCAACCCACCATCCCCAACTCAGTTCTTATGCCACATTCCCTCTAATGTGTTCGATCTGTCTTTCCACATTTCAGCTCTTTCAAATCGCCATTTTGATCTGTTTTGTCTGTCGTGCCACATTATAATTTTATATAATTGGATTAAAATAAAACACTTTAATAAAACACCTACTGCTATACATTCTGACAGTGGTCACGTACAGTGTCAGCACGCCATGTGAACACACAAAGCACTAAACACGGTGGGACAAAAGAAATGTAAATTGACTTTATAACATTCAATCTAATTTTGTACATTTTTAAAGTATTTTCAGTTTTCACTGCTCTGTTTTTTCCACTAACAGAACGTATATAGCGAAGGAAGTATTTGTGTTTTACTGAGCGGAAGGCAACTGGAAGTGTAATTCTTTATGTTCAGGTCATCACATTTTTTTCATATTTCATCTAGTCACAGATTTTCCCAAATTGAGTCTTCCTTCCAGGGTTTGTGAATGAAATCGTGTGTGTATTTTTAATTTCTCCAGTTCATTTCTCTTGTTCCCTCTGTCCCACTGTCTCTCAGTTCACTCCCCACCAACATTCACTCACCAGTACAAATCATGCAGCTCCCTACTATGCAAATTTCTTCACCCCCTGCTACTCCCACTGTCTTCAGACTAAATATCTCTCTCAGCCCCTGGTCTAACACAGTATTTCAAGTGTTTAGCCCTGTGAAACACAAACACAAACACTCACCATCCAACACAAACACAAACACTCACCATCCAACACAAACACAAACACTCACCATCCAACACAACCCAAACACTCACCATCCAACACAAGCACAAACACTCACCATCCAACACAAACACAAACACTCACCATCCAACACAAACACACTCACCATCCAACACAAACACAAACACTCACCATCCAACACAACCCAAGCACTCACCATCCAACACAAACACAAACACTCACCATCCAACACAAACACAAACACTCACCATCCAACACAAACACAAACACTCACCATACAACACAAACACACTCACCATCCAACACACACAATTCTCTGTAACCGAAACTGTTTATTCACAACTCCGACCTGCTGTGTGCAATCTGTGTCATGTGTTTGAAAAACTGTTTACGATATGCAGTGTTTCAAATAATTAATAATGTATAAACATGTACTCGTACTGTGTATTGTGGCAAGATATGTAATGTGTAGTGCTGGTGTCACGAGTTTGAATAATACAATACATTAACAACGGTATATATTGATTGTGTGTGTATTTGTGCTTACCTGCGGGTACACAAATTTGTGTGACAAAGAGAGCCTTGTTGCTGCGTCAAAAATTTGTTGGCCTGAAGTAACTAACTCTGCACTATCCCTGCAGCCATTTCAACTCCTAAATTTATTAGCAAACTTTAGTCTTACTCGTCGTTATTCATTTCGACAGCGGGTCAATTTGCGGACTGTGGATGTGTGGGTGCTTGTGATAACATGTATCTTTGTGATAAGATGTATCCTAGTAATAATATGTATCCTTGTGTAAAATGTATGCTTGTGATAAAACGTATACTTGTGATAACAGGTATATTTTGATAACATATAACCTTTTTATAATATGTATCCTTTTAACAACATGTAACCATGCGTTAGTTATATCTTTGTGATATTATACATCCTTGTATATCTATACCAAACTTTCTAGGAAATCTAAGCTCCCATCTTCACAGTCTAAATCACTTTATCCCTAAAGATGCTGCAAAATGCGTACTATTATTTATAATCTACATTTTGTTCGTGCACTCACTTGTCTCTTCGAAAGAAGTTACAATAAAATTTTGATCAAAATCCCGGGAAATTATAAAAAAATATTACGATTATTGTCAACAGTTCCATATAAAACAATTGTACACGTGACACGCCTTTAAACATTTTGACACTGAATCTTACCAGTGAAATGAAATAAAATGTTCTGCTGAATATTTCATGTGACGCGGAAACAACCAAGGTGGCAGTGCAGGGGGGCGGAGCGCTTTCTTAATCTCAAACCTTAGTTCAGGCCGAGTGGTGATCGTCACGTCGCTGACAGTTCTGCCACTGGAGAGGGAGCACCGTTAGTTGGAGGTTCTGGGAGCCTATCTGGACGCGTTGCTAAACAGAGAAATCGTTACAGCTGAAGGCGACAAAACCCGGTTCATCAGTCATTCGGCCTTAGGTAGGTCAGTCACTATAGTGACTGAGCTACTTTGGTCTTTAGTTTGACGTAAGAAATAGAACATGTAAACCGGACAGATAGCATTAATAGTATTGACATTAGTGCGGGTCGGTTTACATAGAAAATACAGTCATACATACATACATACATAATATTTATCAGCTGCAGTTGTGTTGTCACCCGGTGGCCGTGATCATTTTACATAGCATGATAAAAGACGATTGGTAACTACTGAATTTAAGTAGGGAGGGCTACATGAGAAGCATGTAGAGGCAACTTGGAAAGGCGGGAACCATCTCAGCATTCGCTCTTGGACCCAGGGAAACCAAGAAAAACCTGTGTCGAGATGGCCGGTTGCAGGACATTCCGGATACTGACATATAGCCAGCTGTCCGGCATCAAAGTAAAAGCAGTAATTAAACCAAAGTACAACAACTTATACATAGCTATGATCCAATGCACCCACTACAAAAACTACTATACATTCAAGGCATCTAATGACAATACACACAAAACTAAACAATTCACACCGATCCAACTCAACCTACAACTTGTGTTAAAGATATCCTACATAACATTATTTTAAGCTTTTTCCCCGGTATTTGTCTCACACAATCACCCCAGCCCATCACATTTCACCTATTCACTACACGTGTAAACGCTTCCCATCCAGATCACATTGATTATTTAACTATGCACCACGCATAAACTTCATTTCACTTCACTACTCTTGATGATCCCCACTGCACTCCACCATACATACATACATACATACATACATACCTACATACATACATGCATACATACATACATACATACATACATACATACACACACACATACACACATACATACATATATACATACATACATACACACATACATACACACATACATACATACATACATACATACATACATACATACATACATACATACATACATACATACATACATACATACATACATACATACATACATACATACATACATACATACATACATA
>Ga0268261_10002492_pt1 | contig 13211 bp, 9 predicted proteins | sample TergutNc150P1_FD_190353 | JGI IMG/M metagenome (GOLD analysis project Ga0268261, IMG submission 190353) | Nasutitermes corniger P1 segment gut microbial community from laboratory colony in Florida, USA - Nc150 P1 (SPAdes) (version 2) | ecosystem: Host-associated > Arthropoda: Insects > Digestive... | reverse complement strand
CCCCCCCCTTCCCAGGCAACATTTCTGGTACTCATTTCTGTTAGAGGCTGAGGCAACCCCAGGGCCATAGTGCGGCTGGAAGTATCGTTTCAATGAAAAATTCCAGTGGCACCATCAGGATTTGAACTTGCTACCTTCCAGCTTTTAGCGCAGTGCCTCAATCAACTGAGTCACCGCATACTCCAAACAACATAGGGAAGAAAGAAAAAACAGAGTACAGAGAAATATATAATTAAAACATCATGTCCGTGGGCATAAACAAGGTAAACGTCCTCCGTTTGGACAATGCACGTGATGTGTGCAGAATGTAAAAACCAGTTGGGTGTAAAAAGCGTGTAAAGAGATTTTGAATAATATCTTTACTTCAGTATGTTGGCGCCTGCATTTAAACTAGTTCTACACACAGTCGCCATGTCAATTAAGGTACTTGTCACATCGTGGAATCAGCTTTTGTATGCCTTCATCGAAGACGGTCACTACGAAGACTTCTAGCAAGTTTTGCCAAAGTCTTCCCCCTCTTGGTCACTTCTCAGACTCTGGCCGGCCCCCGCTTCCCGTACAAAAAGTTGTGCGATTCAGAATTTGTGCATCACCTCTTTTACGCAAAATTTTGTCTTTACGTTTTTTCATATCATCCGTGACCAAATATAGGCGCCCAAATTCTTCTTCGTCTTGCATATTTGTCCTGCCTTTTTTTTTGTAAACTGATACTATTTCCTCACATTCAATCCGCCCATTGCACCTTCACCACATACTTTAAAAATTTGCTTGTAAATTTTTACCGGACGAATATTTTTAGCGTATAAAAAATGTATCACCCAATGCGCTTCACACGTCGCGGCATTTTGAATTACGGTATTTGTCTTTAACAATTACAAAAAACGCGAGAAAAATTATGGCATTGTATTACGCAATACACATATCCCCCCCCCCACCTTGACGTAGACTGACGTTAACAGGAAGTGAGTGTGTCATCTACGCGGCCGCTACGCGCGACCTGTTGTTAGGAACGTTCGTAAAATTGCGAAAAGCGACTTCTAGCTTCCTTATGTCCATCTGTCTATTTGTCCGTCCACATGAAACAACTAGGCTCTCGCTGGGCGGATTTTAATGAAATCTGATATTTGGGTATTTTTAAAAATCTCTTGACAAAATTTAAGTTTCATTAAAATGTGACATAATTTATAATTATATCTCGCTCAATATTTCTTTGAATGAAAAATTTTTCGAACAATAGTTGTAGAGAAAATAAAAAGAAAAACGTATTTTACGTTCCATAAATTTTTTCATCATGCCGTTTACGAGAAAATATGAAAGAATATTGTGGAGACGAACAGGCAAAATACAAAAATATGGCGCATGCACTTTGTATGTATAATACCTAAGTCCATAAACAAAAACTCAGATTATGTAACACTTACAGCTTTCCCACTGCAACAATGGTTGTACAAAACGGCCTCAATGTTACGTTATACATATATTGCCTATCCTTTTACCCTCTTCATGAGCATCGTAATAGGAAAACGAAGCAAAAAAGAAGGGAATTTTTTGAAGCAGTTTTAAAGTAATTTTTTAAATAAAAAATTCCTTCGTTTTAAAAAGAAAAGTAATTAACTGATACGCATGACAGCTTACTGAAAAACATAAAAACCACACAACGTTTTACTGCAAAGCTACTGGCATTTATACATAATTTAATAAACCTGAACAACTTGTGAAGTAATAACTCAAAGTGCATGATCTTACATGGGGGGAAGAAAAATGAAATTACAATATTTGCGTAAATTCTCTTTCTCTTTTTCTACGTAAATAGGCTGATGATGACAATCTAAACGTCATAACATGTAGCTTTATCGCGAAAAACAGGAATATTTATTTTTCCAATAAATCAAACTGTGTTAGTCTCCTGAATTTCAACTGAGAGTAGCCTGTTGTATACAACACAAGCTGTCACACGCTAAGATTGTCTATAACGTTTCGTGCTCACCGCCTCACCAGACCTCAGTGTTGATTGTTTTCTCAAGACTAAATATTGTGGCCAATATTCAAATGCTAATGCGGGTGTCACGCTCCCATAACACCAGTTTTAACATATACCTCACATTACTTCAAAAGTTAGGATAATTAGAGCTTAATAAATTGCAAACACTGTGTCGTGAACTGATTGATGTAAAATTTATGGCACTATCGCGAAATAAGCCTATAGCACCCATGTGGAGCTAACGATGTGGTTCAAATCCGAAATCCAACTTAACATCTTGAGCCGCAATACAAAATGTCATATTACATCGTCCCTCTTCACTTCTGGTGAGACGCGGTGGCGCAGTTGGTTGAGGCACTGCGCTACATGCCGCAAGATCGCGGATTCGGTTCCCAGTGGTGTCACTGGATTTTTCATTGACATATTCCTTCCGGCCGCATTATGGCCCCCTTGTGGACTCTGTCTCTAATATAAATGAGTACAAAAAATATTTTCTGGGGGTAAAGGTGGCCGGTGCTTAGGATTGACAACCTTCATGTGCCTATTGTCTTGAAATCTGGAAGTCTCAACCTCCTGAAACCCTCAGGGCATGTCCAGACCTGCACAGGGATTGCTTCAGCTTCATAGCTTCTTCATTTGTGAATTTTTCAATATTGAAAACTGAACGAAGTAAATATTTTCTAATATTTAATTTCTAGAATCTATCAGTTGTACTACGCAGCAAAATAACAAGTTCGTGCTTATGAAATTTTATTTAAATATCGAATGACTGACCGAATAATACACTTTTTCAAAATGGGTTTCCAAATTTTTTGGCAGTAATATTTATCACCACTTAAAATTCCTAAGACCAAATTTTTTCATATATTCTGAGTGATTTTGAATGAAGAGTAGACAAAGTCACAAAATCACTTAGTATTTGTAAAAATTCTCAATATGTGAGCAGGTCAGAAATATGCTTAATTATATGGAAATGTTAAATCATGCAAATGTAAGGGGTTAAGCACAAAATTCAGTATTAATTTTCAGTTTTATGTTTTCGCAATCCAATATCCTTTCTCCGGTATTCGGCTAAATTTACCTATAATTTACCCGTGTCCAGCAGGTGAGGCTGTGTCTGAGCCATGCCTCGCATGCCTCTGTGAGGCTGTCTCTCAGTGTGACCTCAAGTTTCGTTGTGAGAATAGTGTTTGCGGACCATTCCATATCACACATGGCTACTGGGTGGACGGGGGCAAGCAGGGAACAGGTAATACTTCCTAAATCTCCTATAAGAGCATATCGATACATTTTGCATTCTGATGAATATAAGAGCGTGCTAATGCATATTGAACTCTGTGGACAAAACAGTGTAGATAAGTATTAAAATCTTTAAACACAAGAACGTATCGATATATTTAAAATTTCTGTAGACACAAGAACATATCGATGTGTACTGAGTTTCTGTACAAAAACGTATCGATACATATTGAATTCCAGTAAATATGAAAAAATATCCGTACGTGTCCAATTGCTATAAACGTAAGACCTATGATAATATTAAATTCCCGTAAATATAAGAAAGTATATATATATATATATATATATATATATATATATATAATTTCAGTGAATACGAAAATATTTCGGTACATATTGACGTCCTGTAAACATAAGAACGTATTGACACATGTTAAATTTCTCTAAAAATAAGAACGTACCAATACATACTGATTTTCTGCATTAAAATGAATCGATACATATTGAATTCTAACATTAGAACGTATTGACACGTACCGAATTCCTGTGGATATAGAAAACTATCGATACATATTAAATTGCTTTAAGCGTAAGAATATATGAAAATACTGAATTTCCGAGAATATGAGAACGTATTGATTCTTACTGATTTACATAAAAAGTATCAGTATTGAATTCCTGTGACATAAGAACGTATCAATACACACTGACTACTCTGTATAAGCACCTATAGCTATTATACGCTACCGACTTCCTATAAGACTGGTCTATCTCGCGCCGTGTGTTGTATTTGCAGGCTGGCAGTCATGCGCAATGGACCTGGAGTGCGCAGCGAAAACAGTTCGCAATCACATGAAGAGGTATGAAAAGGTGAGTTTGACCAGACGCCATAGTTCATATCTTCCTACCTAAACAGTCGGAAGTTCGAAGCGTCCTTCCAGACAGCCACGTCCACTTGTCGTCGCATGCGGGCTGGTGTGGCTCAGGGTGGAATACTTTCCCCTGTCCTATTCAGTCTTTATGTCAACGACATGCATTCGTCTTCCCGCCACGTCGCGTTGGCTTTCTGCGCGGAAGACACGGCCGTCGTAGCCACGTACCGTCAGCCAGCGCTGTTCATCAATACCGGGAGACATATCTCTGCGACCTAGAACGGTGGCTGAGAGAATGGATCAAAGTCTCGAGGAGCACTGCGATGCCCTTCGCTAAGGCCGGCAGGCGCATCCTAAACCCACGACCACTTCAGCTCTTTGGGGAGCCAATCCTCTGGGTCGAAATCATCCGTTACCTTGGGGTGAAACTTGCTACGCGGCTTATCTGGTCGGCTCACATTGATAAGGTGAGAAAGAAAGTGGCACAAAGATTGGGAGTGTTGGGAAGTGGACTCTCCATCAGGAATGGTGTTCTGCTGTACAAGTAGCTCATCCGTCCTGTGTTAGACTACGCCTGCCCCATCTGGAGATCCGCCGCTCGCTACCATATAAAGAAACCGCAGGTGCTTCGGTCCAAGTGTCTTCGCATTGCTACGAATGCACCTTGGTACATTGATAGCAAGCAAATTCACGATGATTTGAGAGCTCCTTTGTTTAACGACCACATCATATCTCTAACTGATAGATTCGACTCAAAGTTAGCTGATATGGTAACTCCTCAGTTACGCAGCTTTGTAGAAATCTACGCTGACCGAGCGATGACCCGGGACCCCTAAAGCTGGGAGACCGGAATCTACACCTTGTCCTGGGTACCCTTAAAGGCGGCCATGTCGGCACATTGAATCGTGCCCCCCTGGAACTTTTCGACTACCCTGACTGAGGTTTCTTCTGTGCTTTTTCTCTCAGTTGTAGGGCAAATGCCAGAGTACAACACGCAAAGACGGGACACTGCCCGCACTCTTCCCACGTAAATCGACTAAATTTCACCGCGATTTGGTCTAACTTTAAATTTAAACACTAATTTCTCGGTTCGAATCCCAAAAAAGCCTTCAAGCCAAAGTTATGCAACCTCAGTAGGACTATTGCCTCTTGAAAATGGTCCCCAGTTTGGCAACGTCGGTGCTTCCAACCGCGACGGGAAATCGTTAGCGTAAGAGCAATCCAAGTTATAGTTAAGGTATCTGTTACTGATCCTAGCGATGCGGTTAGCGCAGGAATGGCTAAACAGACCAAGGGACGTCGACTTGCGCTTTCGCGCAAATCTCCGCCATCGGTTAGGTTTTTGGTTGTTTGTTTGGTTGGTTGGCGCTGTAATTCGCACGGTTATCAATTGGTAAAGGTTTTCACTCTTTATCTGTAAGAAAATTTTCTATCACAGTTGATACTAAATTGGTATTAAACGTAAATAAAATTTCAATTATCATATGGGGTTTAAGGATATGACGGTGATGTTTATTAGGTAAGCGTTTTCTACTCCAAGATAGAGGCAACAGGTTCCTTCAAAACCCTCTTATTTATGTGCTAATTTACAGGGCGTTTCAGCTCGAAGACCTTAATGTTAATTTTGTGATTTTTAAACCACATCGCTGTTTGCTGGATCTTGACAGCTCACTAAATAATGAAAACTCAGAAATTGCATGCAGATATTACCTTACTCTTGACAGCGACGTTTCTTTCACACTGGATGTAATGGTACATCGCTGTAATGAATGAGTGAGGAAACGGATCTTTTTCTGGATTTTATTTCGTACATTTTTGTAAAATATTGTACATACATTGTTCTTTCTTGGCAACAGTACATGAAGTTGCGGGTGCAGTCAACAGTTTTGGGGTAACAACTGCCTCGTGCGGAATTACGTATCGTCGTATGGTTTATTTTCTAGGCTGTAGTGGAGATGGCTATCAAGGACAATGTCAGGCATAGGAGCAAAGGTCGAGCGTCAGATGATTTTATATTAAATCTGCGTTGAAACGCAGGGGCTTTTTTTGTTCCGGCTCTGGACGCGACAACTTGCTTTGGAATGTTTGCACCTCTGTGTTCACTATAGAAATTCTTTGTGAAGAAAGTAACATTTTTTTGTGCAATAATGTTGCTTATATCCATCATACCAGGTAGGTGTTGATGTGAATTGTTGATATTTATAACTGTTGTGAAGTTCATTTTATTTAAACGGAACCTGAAAGAATTTTGGCCCGGCTTGGAAATTGTTGCGTGACATTGTATTACAGAAAAGCTAATACGACTGCTTTAAAAGCATGTGCTTTGCAAAGGGGGAAATATTAACTGTATATTTGTAAACTTATAGACCGCCTCTGTGGTCTAGTGGTCAGAGTTTCTGGCTACAGATACAGAGTTCCCGGGTTCGATTCCCGGCGCTACCAGATTTTCTGAGTAGTAGTGGGTCTGGAACGGGGTCCACTCAGCCTCGTGATATCAATTGAGGAGCTACTTGAATAAAAAAGTAGCGGATCCAGGTCTAGAAAACAGAGATTAACGGCCGTGGGGACCCGTTGCGCTGACCACGTGACACCCCCTACCCGTAAAAGTTGGCACTAACTTCGCCGATCGGCGGCGGCTGCTCTGTCGGTATAGTTCGCTCGCGGACTAAGGCCACGGAGTTTTTTTTTATATGTGTAAATTAGGAAGCTTACTTATTGTAATTTAATGCTGTTAGTGGAACAGGCTAAGAGCATTATTTGCATTCAGAATGAACACCATGGAGTGTTAGAAAGCTGCACCAATGCTGTATGTTTTCTTCTGGGTAATTCTCTGGCGTCTGAAATTTATATGCCGACGTTTCGGAACAATCTGTTCCATCTTCATAAGCAGGGAGGTGTAGAATGGCTAAATTTGAAAATTGTTGGGGTATCCATACGGGAGAAGGTTTGGCTCGAAAATAGTCTGAGCCAATAGTAAGGAGGGTGACGTAGTAGGGGTGGGTCCGGTTACAGATCAGGTAGTGAAGGGGTAACAACCCACATAGAGGCCGCGGGCGGGTATGTGAAAGAGATGTGGCTCGTGTCAGGGTGGGCCATGGGATAGCAGGTCAAAACTATTGTGTTATAAGGTGGTTGTCTCCTTTCCTTGCACTAATGTTATTAAACTGAATAATAGTTACAAGACGCTATTGTATTTCACGCAACGCATTTTAAATTCGCTAGAACCCCCCTCCTGGTGTAAGTAACCTCAGCAGCGTGTGATCTGCTAGGTATAAGAAATAATCTGGTGGGAGCGAACTTACGACTTCCCAACTCGAATTTAGGAAATACGACACCCCTAAACTTAAGTGGTCATACTCCACCGACCACTACACTGCCAAATGTCGATGCAGGTGAATGCCATATCGACGTATCCTACGTGGGGTTCCGGCATTCAGCAATGTAAAATATTGTGCACAGTCTGAAGTTGAGGCTTGCATGAAGACACGAGAGGCTGTGTGAGGTAGCGCGCTGTATCGTGTGTACTGTCTTCTGCAGATTGAACACCGCTATCGCAAGTTCGAAACCTCTCGGAGCATAGGCGATTTTCCTGTGTCAGTGTTGCTCTTTTTGGGTACAAACTTTGTGACGGACTAGTTTTCCGTCCAAAAACACCTACCAAATGTACATAAAAGATTCAAAAACCCGTCCAACTACAGAACCTGCGCCGCATTACCTGTACGGACTTTCACGTACATACTCACTTCTTAACCTCATTACGACACATTTTTCTCCTGCGACACCTACGTACTAGTTCAGTGCCAATTTTGTCTTCGGTAGCGTAGAATTCGTACTACGTAATCGGGAGGTCGCAGTCTCAATCGACCTGCACATCGGATATTTTGAGACGTTTCCCGCTTTTCTTCAGCCCCTCCAAGCAAATGTCGCCATTTTTCCTCCAATTAGGCCACGCCCGCTTACTTCAACATTGTTTCCAACGTGGACTGCCCACATAACTTTTCTTTTATGATGCAGGACTGTGATGGGAACGGCCAAGTGGACTGCCAGGACTACGCGAGGATACACAGAATGGGTGCAGCAGGTTGTGGGAAAGAGCCGGGCGAAGACTTCCACAAGTTCAAAAATGACATTGACACTTGTCTTGCGGAGATCAGCTCTTCCATGCAGGATAATAATTAAGGATCTTCGGTAGGACAACTCCCTCCTAAGAATAAAAAGTTTCGCTTCACACGCACAGCACAGCTAACCATGGATATCTCGGATTTTCCTACGATGCTATAAAGAAAAGTAACGTCACGCGCAAATAATGTTTTGAAGTAAGAATATGACGATTGCACTTTGTCAAGCAAAACAATGTACGCACATAATGTTCGTGAAATATGACATATAAATTTTGAAAGTTATTTTGCACTTGCGAATTTAATTAAATTATTGGCAGAAATATTTCCAATAAATAGAGTGGGATTGTCTTGGTTACGCCTGAATCAGGACAGGGACAGCTGATGGAGTTATCTGAATACGAACTTCAACTTTAAGGTTCTTGAAGGCAGCGTTGAGTCGTTATGGACTATAAGCTACTTAAAACGTCTCTGCTAGGGGAACTAAACACACCAGTGGGTCTGTATTGCAAAGAAACTAATAAACATAAAGACAGAGAGAAAAAAAGGGGGAAGCTAACTACAACGAGATTAAACTGCCCTAGAATCGATATTTTTTAAGGTACACGATAAGTTCTGCCCGTGTGGTGACAAGGAAAGCATATTGCCACTATAGCCCACGCAGGTCGTAAAAGGCGAATACGTTGGGTAACTGGTGCCCTGGGATGTACCCTGCCCCGGGGGTTATAATTATGGTGGACTAGCCCTCTAGGTTGCGAGTTGGGCGAGAGGCCGACAACCTGTCACCCTAAAATAACTATCTGGTATGAAACTTAAATTGAGGCCTCGGAACAGTCAGACTGAGTGGAATCGACTTAGCAGTGGAAAAGGATTATTGAGATGAGGGTAGCAACTTGGAATGTACGCACATTATACAGAGTAGGAGCAATAAATGAATTAAGGGAAGAGATGGATAAATATAAAACAGAAGAGGACGACCAAACAACAGGTGGTGGAATAACGGATATTAATATATGCAAAATTAAAAACTGAAAAGAGAGTTCAAAAACAGAGCTGACTGGAAGAAGTCCAATAAAGAGGCAAAGGTCCACATTGGACTGCAGAATAATAATAATAATAATAATAATAATAATAATAATAATAATAATAATAATAATAATAATAAAAATAATAATAATAATAATAAGACACGGTTAGTTCACACGGTTTTACGTAATGGAGTCAGGGCTCATCTAGAGACAAGGGTTTCATTAAGTACAAAGTTTATTAAAAACCAAAAGCAACCTCGTTGGGACATCACAGGGGATAGAGGTAAAGGTAAAGCAATTCTTGTACAGGCCAGGGCGGACCCTGATGGCTCCAGGAGGGTAAGGCTCCCAGATTTAATGACAATAAGGATATGAAGTTGGTAAGGTTGTCAGCCCTACGAACCGGCCTCCTTCACACACCAGGAAATATTCCTGGTACTCATTTCTGTTGTGGGCCGGAATAGGTCAGTCAGTATTGCAACTCGTTACGGGGTGGGCGGTCCGGTGATCGAATGCTGGTAGGGACGAGATTTACCGCAAATGTCCAGACCGGCTCTGGGGCCTACCCAGCCTCCTGTACAATGGTTACCGAGTCTTTCCAGGGGGTAAAGCGGTTGAGACCTGGCATTGACCACCCACACCATCTAATGCCGAGGTTAAAGAAAAAGTAGAGCTATATTTTTATTCCCCCACTGGGTCTTCGTGGCCTGTTCCAGGGTGAAATTTACCTTTACCTCTACTCATTTCTGTTACAGGTTGAGTCGACCCCAGGGCCATAGTAGGGTCGGAACGATTATGTCAATGACACCATCGGGAATCAAAACCGCGACCTTCAGGATTTTAGCGCAATGCCTCAACCAACTGTACCACCGCGTGCCCCACACCATAGAGGAAGTTCTCTTTTATTTTGCTCGCCGGAAGTCAGTGTTAATGTGGAAGGAGCTGCAATCCGCAGCCTGGACACAGGCTTCCATGGCTTTCTTTGGCTTTTAGAAACACCCAAAAAAATCTTCGCTGTTATTACGTCATGCCCCTCGCGCTATTCTCCCAATTTAAACTAATCAAATTAAACCCTTAACTAAGCAGGCCATTTGATAATCATTTCTAATGATGTAATTTAACAATACGAGTATGTTCCGCCCCCCCCCCCCCAGTCTTTCTCACAACTGTATGCTTACGATAACCGCAGTGACTAGGCTACCGTAATGTCGTAAGATACAGGACAATCTGTTTTGGAAAGCCTGAATTACGTGACTTGAAACAGATGAAAGCAACAATACTAACAGCCTTACCTTCTTCCTTTAAAGGTACTTTCAGTCTAACACATCAATATATTAACACCTTTTACAACTCTTACAGGCTACATGTTTCGGATTTTACAGCCATCTTCAGGTCTAGGTTATAAGAGCAGTCTAGTTCTATTGGATATCTAATTTACGAGTTGGGATCCCAATCGTTTACACGTTGTAGAATGATGTAGTCAGTAGATCGTTACTTAGGTTAAAAGTACAATAATGAATTGAGGTGACCTGGCTATTTGTAATTAATACATATGGACATTCTGTTGGGTTTTGTCTGTGTGTAGGTTTATTTTTGCCGGGTTTCCTCTTCCTTTGGGGCCGCCTTCTGTAGTGGGTGGATGTTGTTGATCGGTTTTATTGCGGTCGTGGCGTTTTGTTATTTTGTATGGCCGGTGGCTGCGGGGTATGGCTCCTTCTTCGGTGGTGGGTAGTTTTGTGCATGAGTTCGACTATCTTGGATTCCCGTAAGTTGCGTAAGTGGCGGTCCTTGATATGGTCTGTGAGAATCAGAAATGTGTGCAATTGTTATTTGTATGTGTGTATTGTCTATTTTATTGTGAATATTGTGGTTACTACTTACTGTTCCGTAGTTTCTGGAGAGGCTCTGGTTGTTGTCCTATTGGCTTGTCGTAATGTTTTGTGTAGCACATCACACTTGTCTGTTTTCTCTCACTTTATGTACTGTTACTCAGGGTTGGTATTGGGGGTCGGCTTGGGGGTCGTGTGCAGTTTGGAGCCCTCTGTGTGTTTCGTGTCGGAATATAGTTTCGAATATGGCGTTTGGTTGGACTGTCAGTTTGTCATTTATTTGGTTGTTCATTTTTGTTTCCCGGTATATGTAATATTTCTCTATTGTGTTCATCATCTGACCTTTGCCCGTTATGTGTAATACGTTCATGATGTTCTCCATTTTGTCTATTGAATGTTGTTTTTCTAGGAGGTGTTGGGCGAATTTGGATTTGTAATTGTTGTATCTGAAGTCCCTCAGATGTTCCTGGTACCGGGTTCGAAATGGTCGTCCAGTTTGTCCGATGTACCTCATGTTGCACGTGGGGCATTCTAGTTGGTAGATTCCTGACCTGTCATATATATATTTGTGGTTTGTTCCGGTTTTTTCGACAGGAGTCTCTCGACTGTGTTGTTCGCGGAAAATGCAATTTTGATGTTCCTCACAGACCATATCAAGGACCGCCACTTACGCAACTTACGGGAATCCAAGATAGTTGAACTCATACACAAAACTACCCACCACCGAAGAAGGAGCCGCAGCCACCGGCCATACAAAATAACAAAACGCCACGACCGCAATAAAACCGATCAACAACATCGACCCACTACAGAAGGCGGCTCCAAAGGAAGAGGAAACCCGGCAACAATAAACCTACACACAGACAAAACCCAACAGAATGTCCATATGTATTAATTACAAAGAGCCAGGTCACCTCAATCCATTACTGTACTTTTAACCTAAGTAACGATCTACTGACTACATCATTCTACAACGTGTAAACGATTGGGATCCCAACTCGTAAATTAGATATCCAATAGAACTAGACTGCTCTTATAACCTAGGCCTGAAGATGGCTGTAAAAGCCGAAACATGTAGCCTGTAAGAATTGTAAAAGGTGTTAATATATTGATGTGTTAGACTGAAAGTACCTTTAATTGTTAACTGATACACATCGGGATGACGAGTACTAAAATATTAAATTAACTTACTTTCTTCCTGTTGTCCTGCGGCCCTAAAGCGGGCCATGACCTCCTCATTCTTCAAGCTTCACAGTTACACTGTAGCAGGGCAGCCTATGTTCGAATCCAAGGACTGCCATTCCCGGATGAAAATCAGAATGATTTCTATCATGCTGTGTGATAAATATTTTTGTAGGAATAGAAACTTAAATTTTATGCCGACCGGTTGAATAGAAGCTGAGAATGTACACTTTGTATTCTATAATTATGTGATTCTGACCTACACGTAAGTATCATTTCCAACATAAAGCCACCAAATAGTAGTTAGCTCCCATATTCTTTCTGGAATGGGGGTCCCTCGACTTTCTACAGAGAATCACAATTAAAAAAGTGTAACGGATAACGGGAAGTCAGGTACTTTTCTCGGTAAAGGTATGCAGTTTTGCGCTGTGTCGGCGGTCAATGCAGTTCTGTCGAGATACAGCAGGCACTCGGTTGGTATTTACTCGAATAAATATCTTATACCACACAAAGCGGGAAGTCGACGTTTACACTCTTTATTAACACATTGCGGACTGGTGACGCAGATTTGCGTTTTTAACACAGTGAAACTCGGTACATCTGCAAGTTCTCCTTAGTGCCACTCCACAAGGAGGAATGTTTCCAGAGGTATCGCACCCTCAAGCACTACTAGGATCTTTGGTGAGTATTTCCTAAAACTTTCAGTTCACAAAAATAGTTAGCGAATTTGTTATAAATTTTTAAAGAAACACGGTATAAAAGTTGATTAACCCTTAGGCTATTAATGTCATATATATATATATCTGGAGCGCCTATTCTTCATGTTTCTAGATCACACACAACGACGCAGCACAGTCGGTAAGACTCCTCTGGACGAGTGATCAGCTCGTCGCAGAGACCTCTACCTGACAACACACGACACTCACAACAGACAATTATCCATGCCCCGGTGGGATTCGAAT
>Ga0268261_10002491_pt1 | contig 13211 bp, 14 predicted proteins | sample TergutNc150P1_FD_190353 | JGI IMG/M metagenome (GOLD analysis project Ga0268261, IMG submission 190353) | Nasutitermes corniger P1 segment gut microbial community from laboratory colony in Florida, USA - Nc150 P1 (SPAdes) (version 2) | ecosystem: Host-associated > Arthropoda: Insects >... | reverse complement strand
AGTATAATGTCATACCAGCAGAACCATTATAAATAGCATCTGACGTGAAATATTCACGGCTTAGTTAACGGTCCACTTTTAAGTTGAACACTCTGTACTAGAAGCCAGCTGAAGCTCTCAAGAAATAAAATGGATCAATATGCATACCAGATCTCTTCTGGTAATCCAGTATCAGAGGTCCAGCCAACTGAATTACTCATGTAACAAAATGTTTACACAAAAGTCCATGCAACTACATACACATACACTCACCTCCATCGTTCATACTGTCCATTATTGTCATCAGTCGTTTTAATCTTGCCATAGATTCTTGTTCACTACCTTTTGATAGGAAATCCTGACTAAAGCCTGGAATCATACCCTGTTCAAGAAAGGTGAAGATTTAGTGGTAAAAGGACACAATTTAATGCCATCCCATCGAAACAGGAGGCAAATCAACACATTAGTTTCCATATTTTATGACAGTTCATGTCACTGCTATTCAAAATATCATGGCAGCCACTTGAAATGCTTGTTTCATCTAAACTGCTAACGACATCAGGTTTACAACACTTCACCAACCAATAACAGGCTTCCCCTCATCTACTCGAAACATGAATGTTTTATTAGCGAAGTTCAACATAAGCCCCATTCACAGTCACGCACAAAACCATGTAATAACAAAAACATTAGCATTCTTAACCCTTCGGGGCCAGAAATAAATTCCTGTAATGATCTCCAAAATACCAGAATTTAAACTGGGGCTGCATAAAAAGCATATTATAATTAACCACCAAACAGCATCTTGAGCATCACACTGTGTGTTAAACACATATAACATTTGCTGCCAAAGGATTAAATAGAAATTCTTGGAAATGCACTTGCAATTCTCTGAGTACTATTTTCAAAGGCTAAAAAATATGAAAACTGTAAAACAAAATAACTACACTGTATTGAGAGTGTTCCATTGGTCTTCATGGCCTTCACTACTGCCATGAACGATATGTTGACGTATTTGACTTCTCCTGGGAGCTTTATATTAATGGCCACATGGTGCAGAATATGCAGCTTTCTATCAGATCCTCATTGTGCATACATTATAACACCTACACTTCATAGAACTTACGTGTAACAATTTACAAAATCAGAGATTTGCATTTTGACATCTGAAGATCTGACTACATATCATTCAGTCACATGCAGATGCATATCTTGTACAGTTTCTGCATCACAGCAAATGATTCACATGTCGAGACTGGCTGTGAATGGGAGAGATTAAACTACTCAAAAAACGTAACGCAAAACATCATCTGGGAGAATCGTTCCTTGCAACTGTTCACATAAACAGTAAAACCTCCAATTTTACATTTTTGGGTTATCCATCTACAAATGGCATTAAATCTGGGACACACTGTTCATATGGGCATCTGGCTGGGATCATACCATAAAGTGCATAATATCATAGAAAAAGCAAAATCAGGAAATGTGAAATCGAATTTTAGAGAATAAAAATTTAAGAAACACAAGAATAAATTACCATGATCTGCGAAAATGGTCCCATCTTCATAATATTCTGGAATTGTTCATACATATCCCGGAGTGTGAACTGTCCATGTTTTATCTTCTCTATTAGCTCTTCATTGTCATCCAGCTTCAGTTCATTCACCTTGTCAATCAAACCCTCAATGTCACCCATTCCAAGCAGCTTGCTCACAAAGGGCTTTGTTTTGAATGGCTCAAAATCATCAATATGTTCTCCTGTTCCAATGAAAATGATGGGACTTTGTGTAGCTGCAACACTAAAAACAGTAAGCTTTGTAAATACCACTCTTCAAATTGCATTCAACACACACACACACACACACACACACACATGTAACTTGGATAATATCAAACATTACTGTCAGTGCATGAACATCATCCTGTGAAACAATACCTGCCAAGTGCCCAGGAAGTGGGTGCTTGCCAGCAAAACTGACCAGGTACAAATGTAATTACACCCTAGTAATATTACATAGCATGATTATTTTTGCATCTTAGAGGATCTCAAATTATGGTTTTCTGGGTTTCTACACTGTCCAGTGCAGTGAATTAGTTCATATGCTTCAACTAACTAACTAACTAACTACATGGAGCAGAGAAATTCTTGAGAAACTAACATATCATCAGCTAGTCTAGAAATTCTCCACATTTTATGGAACCTGAAGGTTCATTACTTGTCCCTATTCTGAGCCAGATCAATCCAGTCCATGCCATCCCACTTCTTGAAGATCAATTTTAATAATATCCTCCAATCTAAGCCTGGTCTTCCAAATGGTTTCCCTTCCTCAGTCTCCCCACCAAAATCCTGTATACAAATCCCCTCTCTCCCATACATGCTACATGCCCAGCCCACCTCATTCTTCTTGATTTGATCACCCAGTAGTATTCGGTGGGTACTACACATCATTAAGCTCCTTGTTATATAGTCTTCTCCAATCACCTGTAGCCGTGTCCCTCTTAGGCCCAAATATACTCCTCAGCACCCTATTCTCAAACACTCACAGCCTACATTCCTCCCTCAATGTGAACAACCAAGTTTCACACCCATATAAGACAGGCAAAATTATAGTTACATATACCTTAATCTTTATATTTTTGGATAGCCAACTGGAAGACAAAAGATTCTGCACCACATGACAGCAAGCATTCCCAGACTTCAATCTGTCCTTAATTTCTTCCTGAACAGAATTTTGATTCATTAAGGTTGTTCCCAAATATTTGAAATGTTCCACTCTTTCAAATAAACTATTATCAGTCTTTATATTGTGACTTTGCCCTGTGTTCTGATCTCGAGACATGACCACGTACTTAGCTTTATCAGCAGATACTTCTAGTCCAGTCTCCTTCCTAGCAACTACTAAAGCATCTGTGTTTTGCTTTATTGTATGCATGCTTCTGCCCAATATATTAAAATCATCAGCCTAAATCAAAGGCTGAGTATACCATTTAATTTAAAGCCCTACTGGTTTGCCTGAACCCTCCCTTAATGGTATATTCTAAAGCAAAGTTGAAAAGCAATGGTCATAAAGCATCTCATTTCAAACCATTTTTAATAGGAAACGTCAGACAAATGTCTGCCGACCTGGACTATGCTACACGTTTCACTTAGATACATTTTTATTAGCTTTACTAGTTTCATGGTGATACCACACTCAATGAGAATGTTACAAAAGACATTCCTTTGAACTGAATAATAGGCTTTCTTAAAGTCTAAAAGTAATTGATGCACCACCCCATTGTATTCTAATTTTTTCTCAAGTATTTGACAAATGTTTCAACAATGAAACACACAAAATGTTATTTTTATATGGTGTAAAAACCCCGAAGCACACCATGAAAACCTGAGAACTCATTTCTTACTACATGTCTGCATAAAATTTTTCAAATTATATGTTATGTCAGCACAACACCAAGCAACATTTCAAGATGATCTAGCAGCGCCATACTGAAATTAACCCTTACAGTAGCAGGAACGACCAAATGCACACAAAAATACCCATGCCACACAACTGACATGTGCCAGTAGTAAATGCATATGAAATGTCTCATTTGAAGTTAATTTTCCTTACATATAATTCTGCATCAGTGATAATTACACTTGAAGTTAAGTTACATATGTACTGTGATACAGCAAAACATGTCACACAGAATTACAGCATAGTTCCTTTTCTAGCAATGAGCAAGACTACGGCAGTCTGCCATTGTCCAGACATCATATACTTCACTGCCCAGTTGACTGTAAAATAAAGGTCTCACCAGAATACATAATCATCCAACATATGCAGGACTGTAACGTCAAGCATAAAAATTCCTTATATGCTCCCATATCACTGGTGATCCTTCCTTCATCTTCACAACATACCCCCCTCAATCAACAATAAAGTTCTCTTTAAATATTGTACATATCGTGCACTATGTTCTACCCCATCCTTTTATTTACACACTGTTGTGCACTATACTGTGTTCCTTCACCCACATACTAGTTCTTGCTCCTATGCATTCCAGTGTTCATCAACAACATCTTCAGGGAGCTCCTTCCAACTACACTTCCTTCAGTTGTGATGTGAACAAACTGCAGTTGGAGTGTGGTTCCCTGAAGATGGTGTCATTAAACATTGGAACGCATAGCAGCAAGAATATGTGAGTGAAGAAACAGCGTAGTGCACGGACAGTTGGTAAATAAAATTGCAAAGCTCTCTTTTGTTTACATCAATCAACATCTTACTTTGGACAAATCTCTATAGTGTGAGATTTGAAGTTCAACACAGTGGTGCTGATGAAGATCCATGTATTCTGGGATGTTCCACTGTGTAGATTAACAAAGAATGTTTAAAAGGGGCACAGCGTTATCATCTTTGTGGTTGGCCTAAACCTTATGATAATGGCACTATGCTCCTCTGTAACATCAGCAACTACTGACATGGCATATAACATTCCAGATGACCAGAATCTTTAATTGTCCTACTTTATTTATGTTTGATAGTAAATTTCCACTGAGCTTTAAAGTTTGTAATTTATTAGTTAAGTTAAATGGGGTATTTGTAAGTTATAACATTCAAATTTACCATCCACCACTTTCACAGCATGAAGTCTCAAACCATTCTCAAACAGTGATTCCTTACAATCTCCCCTTGTATGCTTCCAGACAGATATTTCATTATTGCAATCCCCTACAAATTCCACCTATGTCGTACTTTACTTTAATAATTCTTTTCTGTCAGATAACAATTCCCAATCTCTGTTAAAGTCTGATACAATGTACTTCATCAGTTTCCAAGTAAGTTACTTTCAACATACAGTATTCAAATTCATCACTAATTCTTCCATGTTACGTGTCTCACATTATAAAAACCTGAACACAACTTCATTTCTTTAACGATGACCCAAGTTGAAAGATGATTCACAAGCTGCCTCATGCAGGATAATTATTGGACTTCATTACCACTTAGTTATGTTTAAAATGTTTCATAGACACTTTTAAATTGGCAATGTATTCTTCAAAGCCTCACAGTGGTAAGAATTATCTCTATAACCAACACAGTTCACTTAACATAGAGTAGAAGTAAGAGAACTAAGTATTAACCACATAGGTTAAGTCAAACTGTCATCCCATCATTGTAAAGTGGAAGCAAATGAAAAAGTATGGAACTGACAGAGCAAGTCAAAATTCAGAAGTTAAATACACACACTCTGATGCAGAAAACATGTTACTTGGGGAATACAGCTCTGTAAGTGTTTGTTTTCCATGCAAATATCATGTTCAATGTAAAATATTCACAAAACATACAGCAAAATATTAGGGCCAAATTACTTCAACGTTGGACAGGAAACATTTTGTGTCATCTTAATTTCGTTTTGTTGTGTTACATGCAAAACAACAGTACCTGAATATTCAATTGTAAATTTAAAGTGTATACAGCCAAGGAAGTAGCACACTACTTACGCACTAAGAGCCCCTCCACCTTTTGCATGTCCATCCAATTTTGTTATAATGACAGAACCTACATCCACTTTCTGCTTGAAGGCTCTAGCCTGAGCTTCACAAGCTTGACCAATTGTTGCATCCATCACAAAAATAATATTATCTGGTCTCTGAAACAAGGATATACGGAAGGTTGAGCAGAAATATATCCCATGCTATGACAATGTTTCCCTGCCAGAGGTCACTGCTGTGATTTAGGTCAGTCTGCAAATTCTTGGAAAGTGTTACTGGGAAAACAACTACTTTAAAACCAAAGACTTAAACATTCCTCTCCTCTGCAGGATGTAAACATGCCTGAAAACAAAGTCTGACATACACTGGTAATTGGACTGACATTATTGTATAAAATATGGCAACAATGGTGAGAAAGTATATGTTTGATCATGTGAGTGCCTGAATTAGCAGCGCTGCATCAGTCAGTCAGTTTTGTGGTTGTGTATCCTACTGCACAGTACTTTGTTTGTTAAAACATGGGTAATAGATAAACTAGTAGACATAAGGCTGAGATTAAATTTATAGCAAAATAGAATATAAATACTTAACATGTACAGAATGTTCCAATAGCTTTACACTGTCACAAAACCCACCCTGCAAGGTATTCTAGAACAAGTAGACAATGTGAGTGCAACATAACCACGTTTGCTCCCTTAGTGCCTTTAGATATTCAACTCACAAACTCTAATTTCTGATGTTCTGTTCCAAACAAAAGCAATGTGAATATTTTAAGTACACCTTTCCACTTCTTACACAAGAAACAAGGAAGCCTGAACAGTGTTGTCAGTATAGTGACTGGGCTACAGGCTGGACACGTGAAAAACTGTGGGGGACAAAAGAATTAACATTCTCCAAAGCACCCATACAAGCTCTGGGGCCCAACTGGAGGATCTCTCCATGGAGACAAGGCAGCCAGGACATGAAGCTGACCACTCACCTCCATCCAGTGCCACGGTTAAGAACAGCATGAACAGGGACAACTTTATCATTACTTTACATAATACACACACTACAAGTTGCCTGCATATCGCAGCAGCTTATACTCAAAGTGCTGCTGCCTCAGTGCACAGAAAATTTGTGTACATAGTAGTAATCAAAAGTCAAGCTTCAGAGTCATATTTCAACAGAGCACTACACAAACACAATAATACACACCTCCTTTCAATGCCATATAAATACAATAATGACTTCAGCTCTCATGTGGTATGATGGTTAGACAAATTGAGAGATTCTATTTGTTTTGTGCATGGAATGATGGAAATGCATGGAGAAATACATCTAAGTTCTCATACAGAATGTCCACTATGTTTGACTTTAACCAAAATCAAAATGGTTGCAGTTACTCATAAAAATAACAATATAAAATTTCATGAGGATCTGTTCAGGAGTTCTGAAGTTGTGTATGTACACAGACAGTGAAAGTAATTTACAAAGTACTCCATAAGAACAATAATGTGGCTAATGGGTGACATAAGCATCAACTGTACATTTCATGTTACCAAAATATTTGACATTTTGATCACACAATAATTAAGAACAGCCAGTGATAAGTTCAGGATTAGAATAGTTCCTGTTATTGTAAAAAAAAAAAAAGTAAAGCAATCCCATTACAGGCCTGGACAGGCCCTGAGGGTTCCAGGAGGTTGAGACTCCCAGATTTCAAGAAAATCAGCACATGAAGGTGGTAAGGTTGTCAGCCCTACGCACCAGCCGCCTTTACCCCGAGGAAATATTCCTGGTACTCATTTCTATTAGAGGCTAAGTCAACCCCAGGGCCATAGCGCGGCCAGAAGGATTATGTCAATGAAAAATTCCAATGACACCATTGGGAATCGAACCCACGACCTTCCAACTTGTAGTGCAGTGCCTCAACCAACTGCGCTACCACATGCCCCTCCTGTTATTGTAATTTCTGTTAATTAAGCCCTGCAGCATTTGCTTTCCAAAGTTTACACTGCTCACACACTGAAAAAATTTGTCTGAGTTTGATCATTCTCAGGCCAATATAACTAAAAGAACACACAAATTATGTCACATTCTTAGATGAAAATAAATACACAGTTCCGAAATCATCTGTAGAGAAACCCCGTTAACTTTACACCTGTGTTAGAAACACAGTTACACAAATCAGTCTACTTTACTGGATCCAAATGATGATGAATTCTGAAAAATGGTGGAAGGAGAAATGACAGTGGAAAACAAAAAGCATTCAACAGAAACGTGCCACAGTGCCACCACATCTACCACAAATTCTACATGGCCTAACCCTTGGAACAAAAGTGGAAATCTGCAGTAATACACTGGTTACTGCCTCCTCTATGCCATGGCACAGTCAGCCACACCCTGATGTATATGTATCACAATACTTACAATGTCATTTGAAATTTGTAACATTTCTCTAATATCATATTACTTACAATGGCGTTTGAAACTTGTAACATTTCTTCAAAGAGTGACTCTTCCTGTTTATGTCTCCCACTGGTGTCAACAATGATAATTTCAAACCCCTCCTTCTTGAACATCTCAACACCATCCTGTGCAATGACAACAGGATCCACTTCAGTGTAGCTGAAAATCATAAAAATGAACACCAACACACATCTTAAAATATGACGACACATCTTCAGCATTTCACATTCTAACATGTATTCCAAAACCAAACACCGCAGTTCTCCCAGAATTGATTACAGCAACATCTGTACATACAAGACGAGTGAGAAACCTGAAGAAAAAAGATCATTTGGAAGAATTACTAATATACTTGGGAATAACATTAAACATGTATCTTCAAGAAACAGGATATAAATATGAGACATGATTTCACCTAGCTCAGAACAGGATCAATAAAAGCTGGGGCATTTCATGGCCAACTAAGTGCCTGTCCACTGCACATCAAGCTCTTACAAGCTCTATGGAGCCAGTCAGTTAACCCACTGGCATACACAGCCGGCTGTGAGACGGTCTGGGCCATCGATGTCTTTCGCTTTTAATTCTAGCCTTCTGTCAGTAGATGGCATGACATGTCTTTTACCGTTTGAAAGCTGATAAAACGCTCTTTTAAAAATTAATTTTGCATGAATAAAATATAAATGTACAAGATTGCCATTTTCACCTAAAAAATTAGTATTTGTAGGTGCGCCATGTGTTATAAAAGTAGTATGCCAAAGGGTTAACAGACTCCCCTACACCTCACACTTCACTTCATGAATGAATAAACATGCAGCCACTCCCATCAGCCTGACTCAATGGCATCTTCAAAGTATGAAACTTTTGCTGTAAGTTATATAAGTCACAGTCATGGGGACGGTTGTTCACTCATTAATTTGTGCAATGTAACTTCCACAGGGTGCTCCCACTCAAAGATGACAGTAGTCAAGATAGTGCTGTCAGCAATTACTAGGCTACAGGCTGCGAAGCTGTTGCGTGTTTCTCAAAAATATCTGGACTGGGTCCAGGGCCCACTCAGCCTCCTATTCAGTGGGCACCAAGGGCTCTTTCACCTGGGGTAAAGCAGCAAGGGCATGATGCCAAACATGCACCTCCACCTAGTTCCAAGAGTAAGAACAAATGAATTTATATCTTCACTCCCCACATGCCTTAACAACATGCACAGGGACAACTTTACCTTTATTCACAGCTGAGTGCACCTGCCACATCAATTTTCTTACACACTGATGACAGCCTTCTTCTTCCTTCATTTATTTATCAGTGCTTCCAGTATCTCAGTACACACAGCACTGAATTATGGGAATATTTGTGAACAGTCTAGTGGAAAAGGTGGCTTAAATTTAAGGAACTGTCCTGGCATTCTGCTGAAGGGACTGAGAAAACCAAGAAATCCCTGCCACAGTACCTGGTTGTCTGGTTGAGATTTTAAATGGGACCTCCTGAACAGATGGAATTCTAACAAACCAAGTGTGATGTTTGGTGCATGACCTATTGATTGTACAACTTCAAATATATTAAGGTTAGGTAATTATTATCCAGAGAGGAGAACATTATCAGTCAATTAGAACTATTTGCTCAGTTCACAAGAACAGAAACATGAACTTCAGACGACCAGAAAATTTCAAATGAAGGGGAAGAAGAAAACGGTACTTCTTGGAATATATGCAGTGACTCTAATACTGGTGGTGTTTATGATGCTGACAGTGTGATTCCAAACTTCACTGGTAGATAGTGGTACTTCCAAACTTCACCTGGTACATCCAAATCTCACATGTTGCAACTTAACAGTGACAGAGAATATATATATATATGATAAAGGAGAGAAACTAAATCCAAAAATATATCATGATGCTTACTGAAAGATCAACCAACACTTTCATACACACACACACACACACACACACACACACACACACACACACACACATGACTGGATGTACACCATCGTGGCAAAATAACTGTGTGGGCATGACTCCTAAAAACACAAAATCTTTTTGTATATAAGAAACATGCAAGTACACAACTATGTGTACTTGCCAAAATTTATTTACAGCACTGTACCTGAGGTACATGACGGATGATGAAACAATTAAGACAAACACAAAAGCTTACCTTCCTTCATGCATAGTTGCAACATAAGTAGTTTTATTTATAACACAATTAAATAAGCAAAAAATTATTGAAATCAGCAGTGGCTGGGAAATCAATTTGTAAACCAACACAATATACTGTCATTGATTTCTATTAGATTTATAAGTTGAAGTTTTCATGGTGAATATATTCAATCAAATATTCTCAGGCTAGCAGTCACATCAGGTGGCTGAATGGCAAGCAAACCAACGTTTTGAGGACCATGTCTGTCCTCATCAGTTCCATGATGACAAGGATGGTCCTCAAAATGTTGGTTTACTTGCAATTCAACCACCTAAAACAGCTGCTAGCCCGAGAATACTTTACTCTATTAGTTTACTTCTAATACCACGATTTCTGCACTTTCTAGAGTATGAAGGAATTACTTAAGACATGAAGCATAAGAAGATGGAGTACTGCAGACTATATGAATCACTTAACTACACACAAAGGGAACAAGAGGCCATGAATGAAAATTTAACAACATTCACGAGCAAACAACTTATGCTAAGATCATTCCATCAAATGGTTTATAATTTAGTACAAAACTCCACCAACTGTAAACTCGAAACAGGACACTGTCCAGATCAGGAAGTGAGTGTGAGTCTCAATCATAGCAGCACCCTCACCTTGTGCTGTGATGACTGTCACTGTGTCATGATCAGGAAGTAACTGTGATTGTCATGTGTCTCAATCACAGCAGCACATCACCTGGTGCAGTAATGACTGATACTTCCCTCCCAAACTCTTCCTAAATCTGAGAGACAGGACAATAATAACACGTGGACTGCAGGAGGCAGCAGAAAAAAATACTCCCAGTGATATATTTACATGAACCATTTCACTGCTTGCAATTGTATGTGTGTGCACTCACCTCTTCATTACAGTATTAGCAGGCTCTACCTGACTAACATACTCACTCACTCACTCACTCACTAACTCCATGAGCAAGGTCTGGTATTGGACAACTTCCTGAGGTAAATGGTCCATTTTACTATAACCCAACCATTTATGCCTAGGCTTCCCAAGTGGTCTCCTATTTCTGAATCTTCAGTCTAACATTTTTATACATCCCCCCCCCCCCCCACACACACACACACACACACACACACACATGCTACCTGTCTTATCCTCCTTTATTCATCACCATGATAATATTTGGAGTTTAGTGCAAATTATTAAGTTCTAATAAACATATGATATGACAAAGGAGACTGAGAAATCTAAAAAGCATGCTGATTAAATGTTCATAAGCATGCATGCAGCTAAACTATGTAAAAAAAGAGGCAAAGAACTGTACCTTCCATAGAAAGGAATTCTGGCCTTGGTGGCATTTTGCTTCAACTGGTCATATGCACCTGCTCGAAATGTGTCAGCGCACACAAGGCAAGCCTTCCAATTCTTCTTGAGGTAATGGTATGCCAATTTGGTACATGTGGTTGTTTTACCAGAACCTTGCAGGCCCACAAACATGATGATGTTTGGCTTTCCCTTAACTGGCTGATGAGCCTTCACACCTGGATCCACAAGCTGAAAATTACTACGCATTTCAATTACTGCTGAAAAACAGGATGTCCAAGAAAGAAACATGAAATCATATTTCATGAAACAAACAGAACATATCACAGACAGCAACAATAAATGGCAAAAAAAGTGATCTTTTGTTCAACTAAGAAATGTACTGCAAAGTGCATGTGTCAGGCAGTAATGTAGGGCTAATTTCAACATGGTGCACATGTCTGCTGCATTGTATGTCTACACTCCAGGTCAGTGGATTGAACGATGTGGGCTCGTTATATACCCATCAAGAGGTCTCAACTTAATACCACTTGACTTTTTCCTGTAGGTTTACACAAGGAATACTACATATGCCAAAAGAGTCGACAGTCTGGAAGATTTATGTGGTTGAATCATAACGAGAATAGCAACAGTAGCAGTTGCATTGATGATTAGGGCATGCACTTTGCAAAAATATTATCTTAACCTCGGCAGGGCTACAAATGCAGCCCACAGACAGTTGTATTGATTCATGATCATATTTCCAACATTAAGTGTTAACATTTTCTTTATTCATACTAAAACTCATGCAGCATTAGAACTGATTCATATGTTAACTCCAATGTGCTGTTCAATTCACTTTTCTTATACACACTGTCCCTTGCATAAATAAATATTATGTTACAAAACCCACAAAGTTCTTTCTCGATGCATTGTAGCTGTTTCATACACCAATGCTAATCCTGTAAATATGAACATTATCATGTCTGTGTTTAGGGCCCAATATCAGATTTAAAATACAGTCAGTGCCATGGCTTCAAATCTGGAACATTTTACTCCAGATATTAATACCAAAGACTACTACATATTGTTAGTCAACTGATATAACTTCTGGGACAAGGGGATCTGATGGTGTAAACAGGTTGTTGTTCAGAGTTCTGGAAGTAACCTCAATCATGCCCGAGTGAAGAGTTCCACAATCCATCACTTTCATTGGACCTGTGACTTTGAAAATGTAAAAAATTGCACAAACCCATTCTGACTTGGAGAATAGCTTAAGCAGTGAAGTCTAATATACCAACAGTCACTTTTACTGTAAAGCAATCCCATTACAGGCCTGGACAGGCCCTGAGGTTTCCAAGAGGTTGAGGATCCCAGATTTCAAGACAATCGGCACATGAAGGCAATTCGTAACTTGATGTTGTCTTCAGGTACATTCCCCGCTAGATTAAAATTTGCAGAAATAAAGCCTCTCTATAAAAAAGGTGAGAGGATGGATATCTCTAATTATAGACCCATTTCACTTCTGCCATCATTTTCTAAAATTTTTCAAAAGATCATATTTAGAAGACTAATTCAACATTTTGATTATAATAAGATCTTGGCGAATGAACAGTTTGGTTTTAGAAGTAAAACATCTACTGACTTAGCTTCTTTAACCCTAATCAGTAAAATACTTGAGGCATTAACCCTTAGGCGCCGAAAGACATATATATATGTCGCGCTGTGAGGTCTTTAACCCTTAGGCGACTAACGTCATATATATATGGAGCACCCATTCTTGATGTTTCTAGATCACACACGACGACGCAGCACAGTCGGTAGGACTCCTCTGGACGAGTGATCAGCTCGTCGCAGA
>Ga0268261_10002490_pt1 | contig 13218 bp, 10 predicted proteins | sample TergutNc150P1_FD_190353 | JGI IMG/M metagenome (GOLD analysis project Ga0268261, IMG submission 190353) | Nasutitermes corniger P1 segment gut microbial community from laboratory colony in Florida, USA - Nc150 P1 (SPAdes) (version 2) | ecosystem: Host-associated > Arthropoda: Insects >... | reverse complement strand
CCTGTGTCCCCATTGGTTAACCCCGTACCAGTGTCTGGATAAGCTGGCTGGAACGCGTCCCGCTCTTACCCAGGCACTACGTTGGTAACACGGGTAGTTCGACAACCCCCGGGTCATTACATTAGGTGACATCGGTGGTTCGACAACCCCTGGGTTATTACACATCTAACTGAACACAAACACACATTTGGACACACAAACAACACCATGCAAATCATACAACTTCAAAAGAAAGGCAGGCATTTAAACACGATCGAAAGATTCCATATATACAAGGAGGCACGCAAAGGCAACCATTTGAACGACAATCTCACGGTAGTACCAACAAACAAAATTTTCGACACCATCATAACGCAATTAACATAATCACCCTTACACAACCTCACCAAAACAACACAAATAGACACCCGATTACATAAAACACAGCCACACGCAAACACAAACCGTACACACACACACACACCCCCACCACAAATGACGAAAATACCGCCATCCCACTTAGACCAAACATGGCCGCTCCACACTTTTCACCCCACCTGAGAACGATCAATAAGGCACCCACGGAGCCACAATCTAAAACATCGCAGTAATCACACAGCCACCAAAGACAACGAAACACACCGCTGCCACACAGACACAGAGGAAGGATACGCAACATGCCACATCAATAGACCACAACAAAAACAAGTAAGTACCAAGACCATTGTATGCACAACATTGGATACACACCAAGTAGGAAAAATAGACCGGAAATACAATAATACTACACTGGCGTTATCCACTCCCTCCAGGGCACACTTACTCCACGAACTAAGAAGCATAAGGAAAACAAGAGTAAAATCGACGCACGAAAGACGAAAACACAACACAGGACCGCATAAGGGCACACCACACAAAAGTCCACCTCAAGTAGAGACCAAGAAACTAACAACGGATAAACCTGGCACATCACAGGGGCCCAAAATTCACCACAAGATTACTGCGTGAAGATCAACTCAGCAACCAATAACCACACATCCCCGGATAACCCCCGGATGACCGCTACAAAACGACAAACCACAGTTGGGATTTTAACGGATCTTTAAATAACTTTCAAACTCATTTATATATATATATATATATATATATATATATATATATATATATATATATATATAAATAGTCAAGTAATGATAACGAGATCTCATTTAAACTTTATAGGTTATTGTAAATATTTTAATTAGTTTTAACTCAATGGACAAACTGCATGACAGTAGAAAGTGACCCTATAAAGGGCACATAGATCTGCAAAGATAATTTTAGAACAACAAAACACAGGCCAATATAATAGGAACCCAAAACATTGGTAGGAATATATGTTGTTATGAAGAATGTTACAATTACTAACACTTAAATTATTACTATATTAATGAATATTGTTACTAAGAAAATTAGCTGTATCACAACTGGCATTGCATGGAGCAAAACAACCGATGGACCTGAAGATGGCCTAAAATAAGAGAGGCCGAAACATGTCGTCCATGTGACATTAATAAATACACACATATATAAAGAGATTAGCTGTGTATTGACTGCATCCTATAAGATTTCCTAAAGCATTTGAAAAACACAGCGGGGATGAACAGACTAAAGATTAGAAATAAGAAAACTTTTTGTAGAAATGGAAAACATTGCCAGAAAGTTTGGACTACAGATAAACCTAGAAAAGACAAAATATATGATAGTGGAAAGGAAAAACAGTTTAAAGAAAAATAAAATAGGACATTTGAAAATAAAAAAATTACAAATTTGAAAGAGTGGAAAAATTTAAATATTTATGAGTTATACTTAATGAAGATAACAATAAACAAATAGACTTGCATGAAAGAATGAAAATGCTAACAAAACATATTTTATGCTACAAAAATTTTTTAAAAATAAAAACATATCAAAGAAACTAAAATTAAGACTAAAGAACACAATAATAAACAAAACCTTAACATATGCATCAGAAACTTGAACACTTAACAAAGAGAGATAGAAAGCAATTGAACATTTCTGCAAGGAAAGTGTATAGAAGAATTTTAGTCCCAGTATATGACAATGAAAAAGAAAATTGGAGGATATTAACCAATAAAGAAATTTATGCAAGTGTTAAAAAACCTACTATAATAGAGGCAATAAGGTTAAATAGATTATGTTGGTTTGGGCATGTACAGAGAGTGGAAGAAAATAGAATTCCCAAAAGAGTATTATACATGAATTTTTGAACAAGACTGAGAGGTAGACCAAGAAATAGATGGCAAGATGAGGTGAGAGAGGATGGAAGAATAGTTGGTGGAGAATGGTGGCAGGAAAAAAGTACATATCAGAGTGGAATGGAAGAAACTCCTGCGAACATCAAGGAATCATCACATTCTGCACATGCCAATGGGATGAATGAATGTGAAAATGCATTAAAGCAAAGTTCAACTAAGTCAACAGTGTACAGGTCTTTTGGGTACTGTACTCTCATAATGTAATTTTATTGAAAGTGGGAATAGCTGGGACAGCTCAGGAATGACATGCTGTGGGCTGGACAATCGATCCGAATTTGGATGACCCAATTTCCCCACCTTACCTCAACAGAAAATGGGAAACAGTGAGGGTGATATGACAAAGCTGGAAGGTCCTTTCTCACGAACAACAGTCTCGCTGACATTAACATCAGCAACACTCTGTGCATACATAATAGCATATTACATTGCTGACTGTCAGCATGGTGCCACAGAATGACAAAGCGAACTGTACAGTTTGGATGGCTGTCTTCAGGCATGTGACGTCATTTAGTTGACTGTCGCCAACATTTTGGAGAAACACGCAGCTTCCATCTTCACTTCTACCTTCAATTTAGTGATAGCACATTTACGATAATATTAGATGAAGAATTTTTTGCTAATTGTTAAACATTTTTGTACTGGAATTTTCATAAAAATTTAAGATGGTGAATGGGGGTTATCTTATATTTGGGTAAATGCAGTAGTGTGTTGCTTGCCATCACACTACATGGATCACAGCCAAGGAGACCTGTAATAATCTCAGTTTTTACTGACTCAAATAAAATCTGTTAGTTGTGGGATATGCCTGCAGATTGGTCATTTCCCAGAAAACTTGAACTTTCAGTCAGCTACATTTTATGTCATGAAACTTGCAAAATAACAGGAAACTTTCATTACCTAAATGGTCTCTTGATTAGCCAGTAATTAAATTTATTCACAATAATATGTTATGTGAAGAACAGGTGGTCTTGCGATATGACTGATTTCTCATCAAAAGGTTCCAAGTTTGATCCCTAGTCAGATCTAGGTTCAGAATTTTTGTTGACAGATTGAAACCTCTAGCATAAGTAAGACTTTGGGAATGTGAAGAACAGCAGATGGCCGCACCTTCATTCTGTAGTTCAGAGCCTGTGTTAAACTGCAGGTCCCCTCCTGACCATCAAATCTCCTGATCACTCCTTCACTCAGTGTAACCACCATGTGGATTCCCACACATCAGCAATATGGCTATGTCCTTATGTAGGCTGGGAGGGGTTGGAAATGTTGAAATGGACACTACCATAGGACACTAGAATCAACAAACCATAATTTGATCTGTATTGGTGTTGATAATCATGTATTAAACTGTCACTAGAAAAACAAGAGAATTTTTGCATACACAATCAAAAACACTTGACAACAGCGATATGTCTACAGTAGCTGCAGTATTAAGTGTCATCTTTATGCTCAGTCACTGACTTCATATTTATATGCTCTGTCGATTCTGCACTATCACACTCGTTTATTGGTACCACTGCTCCAAGTGGTGATTTTGATGTGAACAGCACTGGAACCTTAGCCAAAACAGGATTACCGTTTATTTCTAAGCTACGGATCCATGACAGAAGAGAGTCTCTGCTTGAAGTACCTGTGGCACACATGGCAAAGATGGTTCCATCTTCTTGCTCATGAACTGATGGTTGCCTAACCAGGGCTTGATTTTCAGTGGAGTCCTCAAAAAACGGGACCCTCAAGTTACCAACATCTGAAATATAAATCATAATTTCTCTGATATATGTTTGTCAGACATGTTCTATGGTTGAATTTTTTGTCACTACTTATTGCAAATGCTAAGAGCATATCATATTCACACAAATAGAAAATGAGTTTCCTTTAACATAAAAATATGCATTAGCCTTGTATTTACATAGGTAAATCAATTAGTAAAGGCAATATCCTTTTACTAAGCACAAAGAAAGTGAAATGTATGTAACAGCTCTATTGTTTTTCAACATAGTCTCCCTGCAGTTCCACACACTGCTTGTATTGGTCCAGAAGCTTCCTGATTCCATTGGAAGAGCATGTTTCAGGTTGTTCCTGAATCCATGTGTACACCTCTGCTTTCACTTCTTCATCAGTGCCAAACCAGTGACCATGTAATGCTTTTTTGAGTGGACTGGAGGCATGGAGGTTGCATGGTGTGAGGTCAGAACTGTAAGGTGGATGTGGCAGGACCCTGAACTCGAGGTTTCGAATTGTCTGTATTGTTGTAGCTGCAGCATGGGGGCGAGCAATGTCATGGTGCATGGGAACAGTTTTTGAAAGCAGTCCTCTTTTGTTGTGAACTGCAGGTTTCAGTTCATCTGATGTCTAGCACCTCACCAACTTCAGACACAGTATTCCGTTGGTCCTCTTGAATGAGATCGTTAGCATGCTTGAAGTGGTCTTGAGCGTGCGTTGATGGGCACCCTGATCAAGCTTCATCAGACACACTTGTTCTTCCAGATTTAAGCATTTCTACCCACTCATAAACTTTTCTGTGACTCCTACAGTTAATACTACCATACTGAGCTAAGATTCTATGGTGAAAATCAGTGGGTTTGACCCCTTCTCCCCCCCCCACCCCCAAAATTGTATCACAACATGTTATTCAAGGATGGTGCTATTGAAACGCAGAATGCCCACATTTACACAGTCACTCCTTCAACCAGAATGACAATGGAGTGCTGTGTGATGCACGGTGAAACCTGTGAGAATCCAGTTACAATCAGCTACATTCGGTCCCCTGCTATCACATTTACTACTCACTAATTTCACAAGTTGCCTTTACTTTGATTTATGCTTCGAGTAATTAAATAAATGCCAAATGTGATTCAGCAATTTCAGGGAAAACTACACTCTTAGAACTGCATTCATTAGACATCACAGCTGGAGGATGTATGGGGAATAGACGTGTAGCTTCAAGCATATTTAGCCACAGTACTAGATGGCAATAAGTTCTCAGATTCACTCCCCAGCTACTTTACTCCTGAGGAATAGGCCTCTAGCAGGCTGGGTTGTCATCACAGCCAAAGAAGACAAAAACATCTTCCTTTGCTTGCAATCTGACCTAAATTATGCTGTTGTATGTGGTTTCCACAGAAGGCATTGTTGCTTTTGGTTCATAAGAAAGGCCTACAAAGTAAACTATACCAACTCTTAATTAATGATTATTAGGTACCTTGAAGACACAGACTAAAATAGTTCTTGAAAATCATTACAATTTACAAAGGAAGACATATATACCATCAAGGTCCTGTGAAGGCAGGTGTGGCTTAGGTCTTGGATCTGCACGCAAAATAAAGTAGGACACTGAAGCATTACGTAACCATATTCTGAATGCTCCCTCCACATATATGGAAACATCATGTGGATGTGCATCCAAGAGTTCTGTCTGCACGGGAGACTGTGCACTCACTATCCAGGTGTCGTCTACGGAGTCCTTTATGTCAGATGTCTGCAATTGAATTACATTAAGTATTACTTTACAAAGGCAACATGCTTCAATCCTGCCTGTCTGATCTCTTTACCACTAGTGTGAGTTTTGGGGTTTTGGCAGCATTGTAGCTGACCACTTCATTCTTCTGGAATATGACGCTGTGTGACTGGATAATCAGATCCTGACATTCTCAGACAACATAATGTCATTATGTTCAAGGGTCAAAATGTCAAGATCTGATCACCCAGTGATGCATCATTAAATCCCAGAAAAACAGAATCCACTTTGTATCACCTTTTTGCTGGATGGTTCACCAGCTAGTGGGTGAGTTCTTCACGTAAAAATACTACACATCTAATTGGAGGGTCTGTCCAGGATGGAAAAATTTTTCATTAAAACTACTTTGCTTAATGAAGTAACTACAGCAGCATTTCAATTGGGGGGGGGGGGGGGAGTCTGAAACAAAGTATCAAATTCATCCCCTGAAATTTATAGAATAATAGATCTAAAACGTAAAATCTCAAAAGTGTGTCGATATACAGACGTTTTGCTTCTAGTGTCTTCAGGCAGTCAGGGAATTTTATGGTTTGAGACACACCATTCATTCATTCGCCAGAAATGTCAGTGTTTGTACTAATCACTCTACTGTGAGTATCACATAAACACTAAATACACTGTATGGGAAAATACAAAATTTCTTAATGTAAAAATAGATGGTACACATAATAACCACTATGCTATCAAGGGTTAAGCCTTTACAGCACAGTGGTTATTTCATGTATGAACTTATTTAACATTCAACAATTCTACATTCAGCCCACACAGTGTGTTTAAGTGTTTTGTGTGGACCTCAGAACAAACAGCAATTATTTCCCTACACAGCATTAACTCACTGTTTTTGGTAATGAAGACAGCTTCTTGATTTCAAACTTTCGCCATGTTCTGTATGTTGTATGTTTTCTTCTGGGTAATTCCCCCGGTGTCTGAATTTCAGACGCCGGGGAATTACCCAGAAGAAAACATACAAGATAGCCTCTGTTCTCTGTGAGGGAGGAAGTAAATATTTAAATATTATTTAGATGAACTTCTGGCTTCAAAGGATTACGCTGTTGATATTAATAAACAAAGAAAGAAAATACATTACAACACACCTGATATACCGACACCTTGGACTGGAGATCTATACTGCTCATGCGTTCCAGTGCTAACTTTGCAAGTTCTAAGCTAGTGCTGGGAACAGGATTTGGCAGTGGCCATGGTGAAATGTTCTTGAACTTAGGCATCCAATACATCATACGCCAGTATTTCCGCACTGGATGGCCTCGTCTTCCGAAGATGTTGATCAACATATTTTCCATATCTGGGTCAGGCATCACACCTTAGATTAAGAGACCAAAAAATATTCCTTAATCCCAGCAAAAACATTCCACATATTTTAAACTTAGGATTCAGGTCAATTAAGATGAGTGAATAGTGTTCATACTCAATGGTTTGAATACAATCTTGGATAATTTTATTAAGACTGCACGTTATCCATGAGTTTACCTGATGACAAATGTATTTTCAATAAATAATTTTTATGTTCTTAAATAAACTACAAATAATAGTGATATTATCTATCTTTCTTTAACAATGACAGACACTTCCTATAACTCTTCTATAATTCTGTGGCTTATGTCTCTGGGCATAGAATTTTGATCCTCTAGGCAAGAATGATAGTAGGAATGAGCATTTTTGGTGGGAAATTTTAGTTTACTGTTTATTGTTCACTTACAATTCCATCCAAATTGTTAGGTAAAACAACCTTTGGGATAAAGAAGTAGTTGCAAGCTTATACAACAATAATAACACAAAAATAAAAATACATAAATGAAATATAGATGCTATGTAGAGGAAAGCATCAGTCATATAAAATTACATTTAATCCTAGTAATATAATGAAGAATGTAATACAAGTTAAATACGTAAATATTACATTCTGATTTATAAGTTAAATTGCATTACCCACTGCCATTAAGTTATGTTTCATAATATGAAATATATTACTGGTTTAAATAACTGTTATTAGATATTATTAAAACCCATTAATTATAATACTTAAAATTAGGAAACCAAGATCTTTATATGAATTTATTACTAAAATATTCTTGCATAGAATAAAAAGAATTAGACAAAAGAAAGTTTTTTAAGGCAGTCCTAATTTGTCTCTTACTATAGGATAGCCTTAGATGTATTCATTTTGAACATGCTGAAATTCCACAACAGACAAATGCTGTTAACAATATGTAAACCTGCCTGATTCTTCAGAGCCGGAGTCTTTTTAAGATACTTGCCATTCTCTTCCATTTGATCCAACAAATCAATAATGCACTGTTGTTGTTTGGGATAATGCTGAAATTCTGCCTGGAAGATGTTGGTTGGTATAAATTTACCCTTCGGTAAAACATCAATTAAAGACTTGTATACTTCTAAGTCTTTATGAACACCAAATTCTTCCATGTGACGTAAGGCTGCATAAATAAATTCAACGTGGCCACGTCTATGAATACCTTTAGATTCAAATATATGTATCATATCCAAAAACGTTTCTTTACTTTTGTCTTTAATATTGTCAAAAAAGTCTTTCGTCACTAACGTATTTTCTGCATTCAGGCACTTATATAGATGTATTAGCCTAATATGAGTCCATTCTGCATTTCCCCACGGTCTCATAATCACGCTTCTAAAATTTGAGAATGGACAGGTTGTATGCCACTGTAACATCGTTGCAGATTGCACGCAAAGAGCTAAAGAACGGAAGACACAATTTCTGTACATTTTCTGTTTACAATTTCTTACGAGAAAAATTATCTATTCACTTCATTGCACGACGTGAGGAAATTTCGCAAAACATGCCACGTTAATAAGAAAACCGCAGAAAACATTGCGACCAATAGTCTTCACAGCACTCAAAATAAGAGGTACACACCAAACAAGCAGGCAGACTAACTCATGGCGCACGTTATCACTACTCGCACTGTGTACAATAGCGACCATTTCAGTTCGTCTGCTGTTCGTACAATACAACCAACCTAAGCCACGGAATATTCCCAACAATCATACAAACCTATGCAAAAATGTCGTCGGTCTAGTCAGGATAACCACGAATTGGAATTTAAAAATATTTGGCGCAGAATTTAAAAAATTAAAAATGTGTTGTGTGAACACTAGAGAACTCACATTGGAAGAAACTGTGGACCTGTCGTACGACAGATCACTTGATGGTCCTTCTGCAAATAAGTTATATTAGATCGTACTGGCATAAATAATTGCATGTTAGGAGTGAAGGAGTCTGCATGACAGCTTGAGATTCTGCACGTAACGACATATTGGCAGTTGTCACCAAGTATCCTAGTGTCAATTAGAACAGGATTCAGTGACTAGGAATTCATGCACACTACAAAACAGGGTGTAGGACAAGTCTGTTCAATATGACATAACCTTACAACATTATAAATTTTCAATAGAGTTACTTACATTTACCCCCCCCCCCCCCCAAAAAAAAAAAAAAACCAAGCAGCTGTTCCTAGATTTTGTTAGTCATATGCCTATATTATGTTAGCAGACTTTATTAACGAGATTACATACGAATCCAAGTATAATAGTACTAAAACAAGAGATCAGGCAGTGTTCTCTTAGAAGGGTAAACTAGTTTTGAGAAAATTCACAATGGCTAGACTAAATAGGCAACACACATCGATTTATTATTTGTTTATTGTCTATTAACAAAACCTTCTTGAGTCCACATTATAATCTGTGATAATGAATGGCTTCAAATTTATTTCAGAAGATGTTCCACAGTTGTTGTATATTAAAAAATAGTTACTGCATCTTTTTAGCAAATCACATTTTCATTTACTGATGAATGTGCCAGGTTGTTAATAAAATTGTTAATTAAATGTAAAGATTGACAGCTATGTTGAGATGAGAGTTTGGAAAATGTAATATAGGAAAATACCAGGAAAGAGAAATATGAAATATAAAAATTATAGTGCTACGAAGGCAACTCAGTAAATAATGGTAAGACAGGAACATTTTAAGAGAGAAGAAAGAAAGAATTCCATGCGTGGCTTCAAAATGACAGTACAAAGAAAATGAGCAAGAGAAGATCCAGATAAATATGGGAACAACAGGATAGAAAGTGCATGATGCAGAAGGAAGAACATGGGAGGAAAATGAGGAGTATTTGGAAGATAGAACAGGTGGTGAGGCTTGGTTGTGAAAAGACTCACCTAAATTAAAATGTCATCAGAAATAATAAAACAAGAATGACAACTCTAGTACAATTGAATGATTTAGTTTATTCAGTAAGGCTTAGACTGGTTCTGAACCTATTGCACATTTTCTGAGAAAATGGAAAAATAAAAAGAATGAGTAAGACCCAACACTATTTGAAATGACTATTTATTTCTTTATATAATTCTTTTCTTTTTTTCAGTTTAGACATAGTCTATACATGTGCAGCCGTACTAACAGTGAAATGATTGCAGTATCTGGCACCAGAATCAAATATTAACCATCACATGCAATCAAATTTGACTAGCTGTCTCTAAATACGGCTGAGTGTACTGTAGTAACATTGTAGTTCATGAGTGAGGTTAAAATTTTGTGTTTCAACAATTTACTGGAGAATAATAGTGAGGAATAGTAATGTATAACCCATTTATAAACTGTTCCATGATCATTTCAGTTATGCTTAGAAGGCAGAAATAGTACAGAAAAATAATCTCTAAGTATGATGAATCACAGCACTTACTAACAAGATGGCACAGAGAAATCAGATAAAGAATTTTTTTCTGTATAAACTTTCAATGTCTGAAATTTGTCTAAATAATATTGAAAAGTTCAGTTCCCACCTGACAGAAGACACCCCACATCTCCATTACTAAACCCAACAAATTAATGTTTAGGAAGATAATCACTGCTTATTCTGAGGATTATATTACACACTTATATACACTCTGTGCATAAAATGTGAAGATTCTGAATGTTAAAACGAACTTTATAAACAGTAACTACTCTCCTTTAAAGGATTACACATTTTTCTCATTGTGAAACAAACACTTATTTCAGTTGGTCCTTATTTTTACTGCTTTGATTTCTGTTGCTCAGGAATGTAGCAACTCACATAATTCATTGTTACTGACTCAACAACTGCACAAAGCACAGCTCTCTGGTTAAAATGGTATGTCACATGGTTGTTGAAGAAATTCCCTGCCTTGTATTGAACGAAAGGCTGATTACCATTTTTACGACAGCCTGTCACTGGACCCTAAAATGACCCACCTTAACCCACTGTATGTTCTCAAATACCATACACAGTTTAGGACCCACTTCAATATTATCCTCCAATCTATGTCTAGGTCTCTAGAATGGCCTCTTCTCTTCGGGTTTCCTGACTAATATTTAGTATGCATTTCTCAAAATCCCGTCCATCTCATCATCATGATTTGTATGTTTATTACTTGAATGTGAATATGAAATTACTCATACTGTTATTTTTAAGCACTTATACAAAATGTAGTGATAAAGATGGTCATGGTCTGCCTCTTTCATTCAGTCTATAAGTGCTAACACCTTTAACCAGTTTTATGTCATTTCACATGTACGAAATAAGTTTATTTAGGAAAGTCTAAAATTCTGTGGCCCTATATTGTGACAGCTGAGATACTAACAGAAGAATCAAGATTACAGTCTTCTGCAACGTCAAACTGTACAAACTGGTAAAATGGGCCCAATATTTGAGAGACATTTACGTACCAAACTACACAGTAGCATACTACAGACGAACACAATATTGATAAAATTCATTACTCTATTTAGAAAATATGATTTAAACATAGTACATGTCGCTGTACAGTACTATCATAAAAACTCAGTTGCTTCTTCTTTTTCCTGAAAGGATGCCTTTCTTAAGATCTGGGTAACACTAAATTACAGGACAAGGGGCTCTGCTTTGCATTCAATCCAGATTTATTTAACAGCATTGCCATAATCTCTGGTATTAACCCTTTAAACGTTGAATTAAATCCAATCTGCCATTTGCTGGCATTATTAGGAGCTCACCATATTCTCCACGTTGGCAGGATAAGGGTTAAAAAAGAAATGCAAAATACAGGCTATAAGAATTGTTCTAAACAAGCATTTTTCATGGAAATGATGAAAGCCGGAACGTTCACCTACTGGCAGGTAGAGCCTGCAACCAGCAGAATCACTTTGTGTTACACAGATCTGTTATGATGCTACTGTGTCCGTAGTAGGGCCAATGAAAACGCCAGTGTTGCTCTTGTTCTAGGATTTAAATGTTAAGTTTATATTAATATATTGATTTTTTTCTGTGCTTATTGTGGACATTTAAATTGCTACTAAGCAGACACAAAGAGACCAGCATACGGCAAGTTAGGCCACTCACCAGTACATTTTAGAGCCAGCATGTCATCTCCTAGGATGAGAAAGATTAAAAAGTCTGCATTTTTTTGGGTAAGCCACATTAAGTTACTAAAAGATGCAACAAACCATTCTTTACTTTTTTAAAGGAATTAAATATGGACTTCTTATTTACTTTTATGATTCAACACAGCAAAGGACACGACACTCTTCTCAGTGGCCTCGGTATTCACCTGGTTCATAACATTACCTTGCAAGGAATACAGGAGGCAAAGATTCTGGGATTTGACATAGGGACATTGGATTCGTAGTCTCTGAAGTTTCAAAAAATTGTGGTGTTTGCAGGGTCAAGCAGTCCAAGATTGTTGGATTGCATGAACCTGTAAATAAAGGAACTAAAACCCTTTGAAATGTCAGAAACTATTCACCCAACAACACTGCTCTACACCCTAGAGGACATGAACCTTCAGCTATGCCACTGTCTGACAGTCCAAGCTCAAGTGCTTAGCCACCAACTGCTCACAATGAATGTCTTGGATCAATCCTTGAGTTGTCCATGTGGGATTTATGGTGGACAGTATGGCAATATGTAGGTTTCTCTCATAGCACTTCAGTTTTACCCAGCCAATAATAATTCCACCATCTTAATCTATCGTTAGGGTACGGTACAATATATCCACTTCAGGCTGTGGCACCAAGAGTCTGAACCCATTTCTAAATACAAATTTATAAGAAATAGAGAACATTAAACAGTCAAATCTCTTTTGGACTTGGATAAAAGTAATGATATCCAAGAAACAAATAAACATATTAATTTATCTTAGTGATTCTTATGAACTGATATTATCAATATTTATGTAGGAAAGTTGAGATATTTGAACACATCTTTAACCCTTTAAAGCCCGAATTAAATCCCATCTGCTATTTGCTGGCATTATTAGGAGCTCACCATTTTCTCCACGTTAGCAGGATAAGGGTTAAATTATTAACCCTTAGGTGACTAATGTCATATATATATGGAGCACCCATTCTTGATGT
>Ga0268261_10002489_pt1 | contig 13219 bp, 6 predicted proteins | sample TergutNc150P1_FD_190353 | JGI IMG/M metagenome (GOLD analysis project Ga0268261, IMG submission 190353) | Nasutitermes corniger P1 segment gut microbial community from laboratory colony in Florida, USA - Nc150 P1 (SPAdes) (version 2) | ecosystem: Host-associated > Arthropoda: Insects > Digestive... | reverse complement strand
CCACCACCACCACCACCACTATTTTGTCTTCATCATCAGCAACAGGAAGTCTGGTGTAGCTACTGCAGCTACGAAGTGGAACTAGCACAATGATGCTGATTACCCCTCAAATTTCCCGTTCATCTAAAGGCTAAACTTCATTTTCCTTGCTCGCATCAGCCGGCCCCTCATTCCCATCCTCGTTTACAAGGCTGCTTCAGATTCCAAATTGGATTTTGGTTGTGTTTATGAAGTTCATTTTGTACTTCAGTAAGTCATATTAGACTATGACACGAGGTTATTTGTGTTTCTGCTGTTCCTTATATGAAAACAGACATTTGTGACTCGTGACAGGACTAATTATCCTGCCGGTTAGACTAAACGGCATGCACTGGAATTCAGGAGGGACCGAAACTGAATCTCCAGTACTGGCGCCAGTCAGTGCTGAGTTTCCATTTGTGCGTGGGGTGCAGTGACCAACACCTCATCACCAGTCTTGAGATTGCAGTTCGAAAAGGCGTACGTACCTAATCCGATAGATAATCTTATGAACTGGCCATATTGTCATTGTGACAGTATAGAGCAGAGTCCTTCGTGAAAGCTGACGGTCGCCCTTCGTGTCAAACAAACAATATTTGTAACTGTGTGTTCGCTGTACCCTGTTGTGAACTTATGAACCTTGCTGTAACGTTTCATGGCAATAAGATAGTCACCAGTTCAGGCATCTGTAGGGCCCTATGCAATCTCTTACAGTGGTCGCGGGTTCGAATCCCCACCGGAGATATTCTTCTCTTTTATGTATTATCGTCTAAGGATGATTGCCTTGCTATACACTGACCCCTCATTCAGTGAATTGTGTCCCTATTTCAAAGGCTTTGGGTAATCTTTACTATGAAGGTCTTGATTCTAATTGTTACTGGGCGCTCGTCAATCAGGGGTAAAGTAGCATAGGCTTGAAGTTCAACGCTACCCTCTTAGGGTCGTGGTTCTTGATAACGCACGGTACGGAGAAGGTTGGTGTAATGGTAACGCTCTAAATTTGTCGCGTGCCTGACTCGCATCTCGGACTGCCCTGTAATGTCACTGAGGCTTTTCATTATTTTCTTCGGTCTGTGTAGGCACATTCTGGAATAGTACCTCGGCCAGGCCATACTTAGCATCACGTAGTCTGTTTTGCGACAGGTCCATAGCCTCTTCGAAACCGAGTTTTGCACAGACTGCGATTTATTGCTTCCTCTTTCAGTTTCCAGTATTCTCTCGTTTCCTTAATGTCATCCAGCAGCTGCTTACGTCTTCTTCCTCGTCTTCCCGTCAGTTCGTTCCTTCTCTTTATATTTCCTTCAATAATATGTTTTAGACGGTAGTTTCTACGCAAGATGTGACCTGTCCTGTTAGACTTCCTTCTTTTTGTTGTACGTAGGATGTCCCTTTCCTTTTTGATTGTTTGTAGTACTTCGGTACAGCTGATCTCCATATTTTTCTAACACGATATTCTTTCCGAAGTGTCCAAGTTTCAGCACCACACAAAACCACCACCACTTATTTCCATAGCCATTCCAGTCTGTCGTTCTTCAGTCGTCCTTTCGTCTGATAGTCAAATGAAACGCCAAAAGATTAATTGCGTGGGGGGAGCTTGACCTTGCACCTACAGTGAAGGAGGGCAAGCCATGGACTAGACTTCGGTAGCAGTGAAGATGAGTTTAGGTAGGCCACCTAAACGTGTGTTATCTGTATTGTGTTCACGCACTGTGTGGTTCGCTGTACATTATGTTCGTGTGTTTGTGGCAGCTTAGGACAGCTCGGGTCACTTACTAGAGCTGGTTGTGTGGTATCATTCTCCCATGCCATATCACGAACATGGACTATCATAGCCACGTTTACGACCATTGTTGAAGGCTGTCTTGCTCTTTGTGTGACCACTTTAAGGGAGATTCTGAGGTCTCCTCACTGCCCTGTCCGTGTGTCTGAGGTACAGTGACGGCAGCATGTAGCTGTTCTGTCATCTGTCTCTAATGCCGAAGTTAATAATACTGGGATCGTTGCCTCCACGCCACCTGGTTTCTTCATGTCGCAGCGGGAAGGCTCGGGAAAAACTGTGTCTTGATATTTATCTTTCTGCCAGCACTGTTGGAGGAAGTGATCTGTATCCGACTAGGTATTGTTCTGTCACTGATCTACAGGACACGATGAAACCACGAAGAGTTATTCGGCCTGCAGGTCAAGAATGGATTTCCAGGCCTCTCGAATTCAAGTCAGCGGTGATAACAGCTTAAATGCGACCAGTAAATTCCGCGAAAACAGGTTTTTCCGGTGTGCTTGCTGTGAATTCAACCAAAATCCTGTCGAATATGAATCAAGTTTGGTAGTAAATCAACCACGAACGAGGAACTCTGTGGGAACGTAAGAGAGGAGTGCTTTCTCTGCCGATAATCGAACTAGAGTCTTTACGATACGATACGGGAGTGCTAAGTACCCAATGGCAGCTAAGGAGAAACATGAAAATTTCTCAAAATGGGAAACTTTCGGATCAAAAATAAACAGTATTCTGATAGTCCAAACCATTCATCTGACGCTGAGTCAGTTGTCGAAGATGTACTAGAACATGCTTCGTCGTGGCTGAGAGTCGAAGCAGGGTTCTCCCACATACAAAGCAGAGGTGTTAACCTCTCAGCCCTGGCATTCTAAATCTTAGTGGGTTAATCTCCAGTGTTTCCGTTCAACTTGGCGGTAGCTTTCAAGTTTCTAACCAGACACTATGATGAGCTGCATATCTCGTACTTACTCTGTATATTATAATGATGGACAAATCAAGGATAGTGGAATTCGTGGGCATACAGAAAGCATGGGTAGTGCATAAATTCCCGCAAACTCTTAGCTGGGGAACCTAAACTGGAGGAACCACTTGGGTGATCTAGGCTTTGATTGAAGGATATTATTAGAATGGATTTTCAAAAGATCGGGTGGAAAGGATTTGTGTGACCCGGGTAAGGTCCATTAACACGCTGTTATGAACACGGTAATGAACCTGAAAATTCTGTTAAAGGTGGGGAATTTTGAGAATGGATGAGTGATATTCAATAAGGGCTGTGCTACATGCAGTTAGTTGTTGATATGTATCGATAACATGTTTTGCCAAATGCCAGGTATTGTTTGTGGAGAGAGATATATCGCGACTTTGCGTCAGTGCTTGTCAAGTGACATTTCTAGCCTGAAGTAAATTTACTATGATGGTTGGTCAGAATGGAGGCTAAATTTACTTTTATATTTCTTGAAGTAATACACTAAGTCCTCCGTCTGGGTAATTCATATGGTGCTGTCAACACTGGTTCATTTTTCCGGTTACTCCTGGGAAGAGCACAGAACATCCATGAAGAGCTGCCATAAGATCATTTTCTTTGCCAATTATTTTAACTTGACTCTATATTAGTCTGCTTGTGGAGGTGCTTCATCAACTGTTGCTTGTAATTTGCCTTCTTCTACTTCTGCTTTCAAATGATAAAGTTAAGAGGTTGTTGTTATGTATATCATTTCTTTTGCCTTGAGTAAGTACTAATATTAGTTCTTCATAAATAACAAGCGGATTACAAGGATTCCAGTCCAGCGCCTCTCTTCTGCAGATCTATTGACTGTACTTTATCTGTGTCAAAGTCGTTCCAGTTTTGTTTCTTTGATTTGCACTGAAATTTCTTCCTGCCCTCTTGTGCTCCTGTCCCTCCGATTGTACACACCGACTTTTGTTGTGTTGTACACGGCTTTGTCTCTAATAATGTACCAAAAAGTGGCACCACCTTTTTTTCACAGTAAGAATCAAGACTCTGCGTTGACTGTGGTTGGCATGAGTGCAAAAGAAACAGGTGATAGCATCTGGTTCATCTGCTCGCTGCAGAACCATAAACCAAGGGTGTGCCTCTTACATTAAATAAACACAAAAGAGCAGACTACATTAAAGATTTCTAGAGTAGTTTCTATGCATTGGAAGATAAATTTTTTCTTTGTATCTGTATGATTCTCAGTAGAGTTGTTTGTTTGTTTTTTGTTTGTGTTTGTGTTTGTGTGTGTGTTTGTGTGTGTGTGTGTGTGTGTGTGTGTAAATATGAACATTTGCCACAGAGTGCACATACGATTTGGTATTCTCATGGCAGTGACATTTACTGGGATATTACGCTGTGTAGCGTGGTAGTTAAATATCAGACTGTGTGGTATCGTATACCAGAAGACTGTAGTTGTATCGCTACGTGTATGTACTTCTGAAAATAATGTATTTGTGGCTGTTTGTCTCTAAAGCTGAGGTAGATTTGTTTTGAGGGAGGTAATACATATTGCCGAGATTGGATGCCTGTGAATCTGTTTAAATGATAAGGGAGGTGGCAAAAAATTATTAGTGTTTTCCATAAATATAAATTCACTGTAGATTGGAGTGCTCCCTCTCTGTGTTTGAAGACTTAATTACAGCAGTTATCAGTAACTTTCAGTTCCTTTCCATGTGATGATATCAGCCTGTCAAGTTTCATGGTTTTTGAAAGTCCTCCATTCCCATCTACCATTTGCCTGTTGGCACCCCATTGTTTAAATTCATTATGAAAATTCTCACACCACAAAGTGATAGTGTGCATAGATCAATTCCACGACGTAATATATAATGTAATTTTAAAAAATAAGTAATATTACTCTGATATCTACTAGAGTGATGATTCATGAAAACCCAGCGCCAGTGCACAGAGTGATCGAAAAGTCGCACAACCCCAAGTTTGATATTTAGTGCTAGCTAGTAATGAATCTGATGAAGGTAAACTGTTGGACGAATATGTTGGTATGCCTCTGCAGAAGCGGCGTAAGGGCTAGTAGAGGTCACGTGACTTGCCGCCATCTCAGTAGTTGCTTCAAAACTGTGCGTTTACCGTGCTTTTGGACAAGCGCAGCGATTTTTTTTTTCTTGAACAGTATTTTCAGCCTCACTGCTATATTTTTGTGACTGTTGAAGAGAAAACGTGTTCAAAAACAACCCAAATTCACGTGATAAATTAAAACAGAACATCAAAAACTGTAACTTTAATGTTAGAACAGTAACTCATCATAAGGTTGCTTGTAACATACCGAAGAGGGTGAATGCGTTGCTGACCACATTGGACGTTTCGAGCACTTACTGTGAGATTGTAAGTGTAATTTCAGTTGTAGAATAAAAATTTTAAATATATGGAGATTTTTACATTTGGATCGCACGACTTTCCAATCACCATGTGTAAACATTATGTACCAGCCGAAACGATGTTATCAACAGATACGCCCAACATAATACCGCACACAGCATAGTAAACAAGCAACATTTTTTGGTAACGACAAGAAACAAACACAACCAAAAGCATCTTCAGGAAAGGAGCTACTATACTGCCTCAATGCCAATACTGTTTTGCTATCAAATTACTTAACCTGTATTTTAAAGGTTGTAACATTTTTTTATTGACATATTTGTTATCAACTGACATCTAAGGACCGAGATCTCAGTCTAACCCTACAAAAATGAGGTTGCAATTGTGATTTTAATGTTATGTATTTTAGTGGCCAGAATATGAACACACAACTCATCAGATAAAACATAATAGGTAGTTGTGTTGATAGTGATTTATGACTACTTTGAGCATAATATTTATTTATTGAAATTAGCAAGCATCAGGATAACTGCTGAATTTAAAAAATGTGGAATGCAGCACCATATTTCAAACAGTGTAATACTTCATTATAATTATTACTCATTGGCCCATTCCTATAAATTTTGTTTAAATGTAAATAACAACAATTTTGTGTGCTTTGTTTCAGTCATATCATGCAGAGCTGCATCAGTACAAACACCACATTGAATTATTCAATCAGCTCACTCAGAAGTTAATTGCTGTGTACCAACAAGATGACACCACAAAGGTGAAGAAGATGACTGAAACAATCAATCAGCGCTACAACAATCTGAACACAAGGTGGGAAGTTGTTATTTTTACCCTCTACAACAAAAATTTCATTAACTTTCTTTTTTCTCTGCCTGCCCCTGATATCTGCTTAGAAACCTGCAATCCTGTTAGATCTCCAGTTTGTATTGCTGCCTCTCCTTGCTTGTCTCCATGAAACAACTTGAAAACTGCTGAAAAAATATTATGAAACCTTGTTGATCCCCTTCAATTTTGATTTAAATCAAGCGGGGATTTTAACAGCCACTTTATATAAAGATATGTTCATGTTTCTGCACACATCTGAAGTTGAAATCACAAATATTTGTTAGAATGAAAAATGCATGAATAGGAGTTGTTAGAGAAGAGTAACTGTATGTTAAATGAGAGTGCAATGGAATGAGATGATACGTACATGTTTGTTTGTTTGTTTTTGGCACAACAGCCCTCAGTGGGCCAGGGTCTCCTCATTCACAAGGTTTCTAGATCACACACAACGACGCACCACAGTTGGTAGGACTTCTCTGGATGAGTGATCAGCTCATCGCAGAGACCTCTACCTGACAACACACAACACTCACAACAGACAAACATCCATGCCCCTGGTGGGTTTTGAACCCACAGTCTCAGCAGGCGAGCGGCCATAGACCTACACCTTAGACCGCTCGGCCACCGGGGCCGGTGATACATACATTACTTTATTGATATTTAGGGAGCATGTCAGAATTGTTATACTCTGCACACAAATTCATTTCATTAGCTAAAATTCCATTAGTAGGAAAAGAAAATCAGTGTTATGATATCATTATGCTCTGTGCTTGTGTGGGTGTTTACATGTGTATGCACATTCCCTCCTTGTCAACTTATGAACCAGTTGACAAGTTTGCACAAGAAGTTTATGAACTTTACTTCATTGGGTATCATACCAACACCATATTTAAATTTCCCTGCAATCAGTAGAAACAACATGACATTTGCAAATATGTATTGTGGTACTGACAATCTCTTCATTTAATCTAGGTTCATGAAATTATACCTTTGTAAAATGCCTTTGTTGGGATAACCCTTTTGTAGACTGTAAAGGAAAAACATGGTGGCCCTACAACCCTTTTTATGAGCTACTAATTTGTTGACTGTAACTAGTGAACCATTGTTGTGATGATGACTTGACACCAGGTCCATAGCCAGGGGGTGCAGGGGGGTGCAGTGCACACACTAAATATCTAGAGACATGCACTATGAATTTGCAGAATATCAAAGCAGAACATGCTGATCAGTGTGCTAAAATATGTGGGACTCTGTCCCACACCTACATGTTGTCTTTGTTGAACTTCACTAGTAGGTAAAAACTCATTTGTAAAAGTGTATGTGTTTGCAAGATGTTTTATATGTTTTGAGTAGAGTGCATAATGTAATGAAAGTGTTGATTGTGTGGTCCTGCAAAGGCACTTTCTATGCTTATGCATACTTTTATTTACACTGTATATGTATAATGGAGCATTATGTACATACATGCATCTGCACTGGAAGCTGCTGTACCATCTCTGTTCATGGACTGGTTATGGGCATCCTTGAAACCACATTGTAACCACTGTGAGAACCTCGAATCTCATACGAGCTTGCAAATTCTACTTACAACAGATTGTCATAGTTTTTCTTGTTCACATGCTGTAACTAATGAGGTTCTTGTCTTCGTTCTTCAGATTCAGTTCTTCCGTTCAATTACCTCTTCGTAAGTTCCTCAAAATAATATTCCCAATTTTTTGTTAGGTGTTCTGTAATTTAAGTGGTTTTCTCTTCTCTCCCATTCTCAGTTTGTGTTTATATTCTCATCTCTTTGTTTCATGGTTTACATTATATTCACTGCGTGTCAGTATCACTTGCATTTAGTTCCACCTGTAGCCTGCCTTGACATTATGAATAGACTGTTGCTGTCATTCAAGTGTGGTTGCGATGGGAAAAGGTAAGACAAGTGGCCAAGGTACAGGGCAGATTACAAATTGTAGTTCACAGGGATCTTGCAGCCGTATTTTGAAACAGGTGGGATAGCTCATTACTGAGACAAGGCTGTAGGCTGGATATCTGTAGAATTATCGTCCAATTCCATGTATTTGTGTTCTCTCGATCATCCAACTGACTGTGGAGCTCACCAAGCTTCCTAGTTAATGTTTAGTGGGGACTCTCTTTCCAGAGGAAAAAGCAGATGGCATTTGACATTGTGAGCTCCATCAAGTCCCTTTGCAGCCTAAGTGATTTTTGTGAATAAATATAGTTGTGTCCAAATTAATTTTCTAGAAAATTTCTACTCCTCAGAGTTAAAAGTTTAGCCACTAGGTGTTAGGAGATTAGGGTAGACAGCATAAAACACTTGCAAAATAAGGAGTTAATTTGAGCTTGGCATTGTACCCGGTACAACAGAATGCACTGTCGAAGGTAATTTGATGTTGGACCGACGAGGGTTAAGAATGTGTGGAACTGTACCTTCTGTCCCTCATCACCCCTCATGGTGTACTGTTTAATTAAGCAGAGGGACAGCTGTATCTCTGCCTTCAAAACTGCTATTCTGTGTCCGTGGAATGAATGTCAATTGGCTAGTGTAGTGCGAGCAGAGGTGATGAAAGGTGGAAGTAATGAAGTTTACAGTGTTATCAATATTCTCGTGGAATGTTATACATTCTGATACTGGCTGGAAGTATTTTGCTCTCATTTCTTATACCCAAAGTCACTTCTGTTAATTTGTATGCAAGTGTCATGTTTCAAAATATTTGTGCTATTCCTGATACTTGTATTGTCTGTGTAATATCATGGTGCTGTACATGATATTAAAATAATATATAGATAATTTATACTGTGTTTTTAAAGATATCAGTATATACTGTATGTGACTTGTATTTATAACACAAATTTGAATCCTCACAAGAAGAACACTGATACACAACTATGATGTAAGGTAGAGGTAAAGTGCACCATTGCACAGGCACTGAGGCTCTGTACAGGCCATACGGCCCACAGGGGGAGTAGAGGTATAGCTCTACTCTTTCATGACCATAGCACCAGAAGGGGGTGAGGGGTCAGCGTCACACACCGGCCGCTCTTTACCCCAGGGAAAGACCCTGTACTCATTGTATAGGAGGCTGGGTGGGCCCCAGGGCTGGTCTGAACAGGTGCAGAAAATCTCACCTCCCACTGGGATTCAATCCCCAGCCCATTCAGCCTGTAGCCAGTCACTATACCGACTACACTACCCGGCCGATCATCTATGATGTAACCATGTTATATTTTTCCAGCCACATGATGCTTCAGTCAGATCAAGCTGTATTGTGGGCTGTGTTTTTGACAGACTGCCAGTTAATTAGTAAATTGTGAATACTGCAGAGACTCCAGTTGATTATTGTGTATAGTATTTAGTTAACAAGTTAATTAAAAAGTAATATGAGTTTAAATGTTTTAGAAGGCAAAGAGATGTGGTTAGAACAGATAAAAATGTGCCCTGTATGAGTCTGCTGCTTGTTGAGCTGTTGTTTCTGTACCTCAGTGCAGGGCCTGCCATTTGTTCAGAATTTTTGTGTTCTCATCTGCTGCATAAAATGCAAAGACTAAATTGTATGAAGTTAGAAATTATACTATTCTCTGTATGGGTCTGCAACTTGGACCCACACATTATGGGAAGAACATAGATATGAGGATGTTTGAGAATAGTGCAAAGAGGAGAGTGTTTGAGAAAAGACAAAGGAAGCAACAGGGTGCGAGAGGAAACTGCATTAGGAGGAGCTTCATAATTTGTACTTCTTTCTAAATATTGTTTAGGTGATGAAATAAAAGTGTGTGAGATAGGGTGTGGGAGAGACGAGAAATTAATGTGGGGTTTTGATGGGAAACTCGAAGGAAAGAAATATATTTAAACCTGGGCATAGGTGGGCAGGTGGTATTAGAATGTATTATAAAGAAAGAGAATGGAAGGCTGTGGACTTAATTCTTGTGGTTTAGGATTGGGACCTGTGGCAGGTAGTGGTGAAACCTGATCTGGGGTTTGAGTCTAGCAAATGATACAACACCACACTGTGTATGTATCCTTCTGCTAGACTTGGTTCACCACAGTCTATTATGGACAAGGTAGGTTTCATGAAATATGGGGAATTACTTGACAGGCTGAGAAGCTATTAGCTTCCCAAGCGGGACTCTTCGTAATGGAGTTAATGAATTTATCATTTTTGGGTTTCACAGATTTATTTTAATATTTTAGGACCTAGGGTGAAGAACAGGATTTTTTATGGGATAATTTTTGAAAAAATCCCATAATTTTAATCTCAGTAAAGATAAAAATGTAAGTAAACTGTGCTGTTAGTGAAAAAAAGATTGGGAAGCTGTAATCCATGTCAGAATACACAGAGCTTTCATGTACATTCCTAGTAGGTGTTAAGCTCAGAGAGAGAGAGAGAGAGAGAGAGAGAGAGAGAGAGAGAGAGAGAGAGAGAGAGAGAAGACAAGTAAAATAGTTACATTAAAAATGGTAATAAATGAAGACAAAGACCTTGAATTTGATGTCTTAAGTATTGATTACATGAATTTATGACCCAGTAACAGGCTGTAGTTTATGCCATGTACTTGCTTACCATGCTAACACACATGGCTGTTCATATGAATCCAATCCAGTTGGACTTTTAATGTTGTACATAACGTTTGTCAGTATTGTTTGCTTTATTCATGGCAAGAATTGAAATTCAAGCATTTATTTTATTCATGTTACTCATAAATTGAAAGCTCCAGGCCATCATTCCCACCCCCTAAAAGGATACTTTGTACAGAGTTTGTGAGTATGTTTATGAATTGTCTGCATTTGGAATTTCAAATGGCGAGCTGCAGTGTTTCACTATTTATTAACATCAAACCAAAAGATAAATACAGCACAGTTCCCTTTGTCCAACATCTGATTAGTGAGAAATTGTTATTATGTGGCACTTGAGAATTGTCCCAAGACCAGAGGTTCTGCTTTGTGCCAGAAAAAAGCTTCATTATTGAAACAGACATCTCGGGGTCATATTCGAAAAGGCCTCTGAGTATGTATGTATGTATGTATGTCAATCATTGTGATATCTCCTGACCCCTTTTCTCCCGTTCCATCAATTTCTACAGCTATGAATATTATAGAAAACACAGAATAGGATGGTCATGACTCTGAACAAGCAGATGAAGGAGACATCCAAAAGGAATAGTCCTCTGATTAGTTGTACAGTCCAACTACAGGAGCAGCAAGAAACTACTACCTGTAAGAACTTCATTCAGTATAAGTTACTTACTGCTTACTCCTTGGCTCTACGGCCCTCTGGGAGCCTTGGCCTCCTTAATTTTGCGTGCCTATTTTTCCCTTTGTGCTACCTTCTCTTGCCACCTCATAATCTTCATCTCTTATAGATCCTTCTCCACATAGTTCGTATAACTTTTCCTTGGTATTTCACCACTATTTTCCAACTAGCATCCATTATTAGGCTTCTCAACAATAAGATTTTATATTGAGGTGAGGTAGTTAGTCTCATGCCCCAGCTTCCAGCCGGGAGGAGCAGGATATCCCTTTTTTTCTGGGTCATCACCATCCACCCCTGCAGCATGGGATGCCCTATCAGTAGATACACTACCACTGGCATAGCTCTCCAGATTATTTGACCACACTGGCCCCACTCCTACAAGAAAGTAGGGACACTTATGGGGGGATTCAGTATAGGTACCATCTGATAATCTGGAGCATTCGATAATTCCACACCTGTCTGGGCCTGTGCAAGTCATATTAATGGAACTTTGCTGTATTTGTTTCATGCTGCTACCTTTTTATTGTTTTATCCCCCCCCCCCTCCATCAAGCTTATTTTTAAGATGTCTGTTACTGAATGCCATTTATGGTTCCTGCATTAAGTGATTGTGTGTGTGTGTGTGTGTGTGTGTGTGTGTCTCTCTCTCTCTCACACATCAAAATTTCATGCATTTGTGCATTTGTCATGTTTTTATCACTACCATTAGGTACAGAGAGGGTACAGGTGTGGGGTAACTTCCATTGTGGCATACTATTCATTTCAATTATTGCTAAAATTCAATCAAAATTTTCCATTTAAAGCATGCAGACACACACGCACTTGCTTCTTTATGCATCTGTGTTGTGCACTTCGTGCAAAGAATGTGTTAAAGTGGTGGTTTGTGGCACAGTAGCCAGATGTGTTCCTTACATTTGTTAATTTTAGGCACAAAAACATTTGTGAACCTAGATTCTTTTTATTTACCTGAAATCAGACAAAAACTTTAATTTCATAACTTCCATTTAGTTGATACAGATTTATAACCCAGTAATGAAATACAGTTGGGCTCCAACCATGGCTTGCTGGGTAATCAGATTAATTATTGTGACTGATGCAACTGTGTTCTGTGAAATTTAAATTTTCATGGTTCATTGGTTGCTTAGTTTTATTTGTTTCTGGATAAAGGCCTGGTAGAAACGCTTTGATAAACTGTTGGTAAAGAGAATGAATCATCATTTTTATTATCAGCAGCAGCTCTTTGGAGAGTAGTTGCTAAAATATTAACAAAAGAATTTGATTACTGCACAAACACCAGTTATAAACAATGGCATATGCTCATGTACATGACATTGAAACAATGTGGGAATCTTTTATTGTTGAACTGTAGATCAAATTGAGAACATTTTATATCAAATGCATTGGTAGTTTGATATGTATTTGAATAGACAAAACATTTTTACCTTGAAGTTGTTTCGTTTGTCTGCATACATTATCTGTTGTATGACAGTTTAGGCTGTTTTTCAGTGTTATATGATGGTATATTTAGCAGCCAGTAATATGGAGTTTTGATTACAAGTGATGACGCCCTTGCGATGAGGTATGTTAGGCACTTTTACAGAGAAAATTTGTGCACTTGAAGATATTGTTGTACCTTGAGTAATTAAACATCACTCCATGACGGGGAGTGGAGAAATGACTGAATGTATTACTAACCTCGACACTAAGTAGGATGAGTATTGAGATTCATGCCCATGCTGCTGTACCAGTGGGGAAGAGCTCACAGTACCTATTGGTGGGGGATTCCTATAGCTGCTGTGGACATTGTGGACAAGAGGAAAAGGCTCTTTTGTTTACTCCATAGCTTAGCCACTGTACTGACTTAACAGCCATAGCTCTGGAGTTGACATATGTAAATTGTTTGAATACTGATGTATCCATCAAGCACTGTGGTGAAGTGTGTGTGTTCATGATGTCCTTCATTGAAGTTTTAATGGGGCTGTGACTGTCCTGTGCTGGGCAT
>Ga0268261_10002488_pt1 | contig 13219 bp, 11 predicted proteins | sample TergutNc150P1_FD_190353 | JGI IMG/M metagenome (GOLD analysis project Ga0268261, IMG submission 190353) | Nasutitermes corniger P1 segment gut microbial community from laboratory colony in Florida, USA - Nc150 P1 (SPAdes) (version 2) | ecosystem: Host-associated > Arthropoda: Insects >... | reverse complement strand
CCCCCCCCCAGATTTTTAGGGGCCCAAGTATTGCAATATTCTGCCCAGGTAAGGACAAATTCTGAAACTTTGTTCAGATAAAATAGAATGGGATGGATTTTGTAACGTCTGAAAGGTCCCTGACATGTTTCTGTATTCTCACTCCTACTCAAATTTGTGTAACTGCAGATTTATTCAAACCAATTCACAGAAATGACACAGCCCCAGGATAGAAGCTGAAAATAACATTGCAGTGTAGGTTTCTGGATTATATCCATTAGCATAAAATGTGCTATCACATCATTCACTTCACTTGTAGCGACAGGTTTCCATACCCACATTCTGACATGAAATGGAATGAAACTTCTGGTCCAAGATTTCTGTTCTGCAGAAAAGTTCGTTGGACACACTATTCTTACCACCAATTCATTTGTAGAAAAACACCCTGAGTACTTTAGCACAGTAATCTTTAGGTGATTCATCCCCGCTGTGTTCGATGTATACAAGTAAGGAGTAAAGATACTAGTTGTGTTTTGACTTGTGAATCTCTACTTGTTACTTGTTAGCACAGTAAGTTTCATTTTGTACTTAATTTTGAGGCCCACATTTACCAACAAACTTCTCTTTACCTATATAATTTTACATTCCATGTAAAAGTAGTAACATTCTTAGCACTAGGCACACAGGTAGCACCTTGCACAATGTTGTTAGCTTCATTATCTTTACTTATAACAGAACTACTTCACGTACAGAAAATAACTGGTCCCACATGATTCATTATCAAAGTAACTGGATAAGTACCAGTAAGTTATTTGTACAAAGCTGTTTCAAATTCCTCCCTAAACAAATCTCTGCAAGTTGATGCCACGAGTGCACCAACCTGCAGCCTGAAATAAAAGTGAAGTGTAATAACATCACCTGTAAAGGAACAAGGAAGCTACTGAGGCATTAAGAGTGATGTCACACCATTTGAAAGCCCCAGACATCATCTCTGTGATGACAGTAGTACCATCATTTTAGTTTTCACTTGATTGACACAGAAAAGCAGAAAACTTGGCAGGCACTTAGAAAATTCAACTAAAATGATCCACATTTCAAAATAATAAACAACTGATTTCTCAGAACCGTGTTGCATGCCATCTGAAAGCCACCTTCCCTATCTACACAAATAAGGCATCCAGATTACGTCTGCTACACATGTCCTCAACACACAGTCACAAGACTTAGCATGCAGTACGCGCACATAGCTTGGCACTCCACAGCATTTGGCGAGCAGCACCCAACACCTAGCATTGGGGGGTTAAATAAATTATTCTGTAAGTGAATGACATAAATGGTTAACATCTGGTAGTATTTCAAACATAGACAATGCCTTTCAGTGACAAAGTCATTTAGGGCCAAGGAAATATGTGCAAGTAATGTTAGCTGCATCAGTGTATACAGTGATCTTCAGTGCTTTCTGAGATTTTATCAGTTCCTGATATGAATTAGTACTTAAGAATTAAAACTTACCATTTTTTTCATGAATCTGAACTAAGGACTTGAATGACTGTTGTGCTCTTGCCAAACTGTACTGACCCTAGACAACAGAAACAGTTCCTTATGTTAAAACTTTCAGAAAGAAGTGACCATGCAGATATGAGCAGTAACAATAGGAGTGTGATGTTAATATCCAAATACCACCACTGTCCTGAAAAATCCATAAATTACACTTATCAAATCATATAAATTCTCCACAAACTCTGAAGCACATACACTGTCAGTCTGCAGTTTAAATCCACATCATTAGTAAACTGGCATTTCAACTATCAGGTAAGCATATGTATATACACAGAAAATCTCTAAGTTCATATCATTTAGCTTGTATATGCTATAGGTAGATCTGAAAGTCACCCTTAGGGGCAATCAAGAGGAGCTACACCCACAGGGCTCCAAAATTTGGGGGCATCAGAGGCAGAAGTGAACCATTTTTATTGGTCAAATACTGCACAGAAATTAATGTGTTTAAAAAGCAACCTATTTCCCTGGCCTCTTTCCTTGTTACTTGCATGCTCTTTTACCCTGTTACATGAGCCACAGCACCCTCTGCACCAACAAGTATTTCTGTCAAACTGCTACTGGCAGTACAGAGTCTCAAGGAAGATTGTTTGACAGTGGAAAGCCATGAATGAAAAGCTGTTATATGGTTTCTGCTGACTGTGCATATGTCAGTAAGACAGCATTTAATGTGACGAGGGATCTGTAAGTGCACTAAAGTAGTAGTTCATAAAGCCAAGGGCCTCTCTCATCACACCACAACTCCTGTTTCAGCACACCTAAACTTGTGCAATTTTAAGAACTGAATCATGCTCTCAACACGTGTAGAACTGGTCCCATATCCTGGAAATTTTATCCAAAATGTTCAGTCATGGGACAAAGGAATGTTTTAGTGCTTTCTTTGGGACAATCTAATTTCTTTTTGGACACATATTTATCCCTTCTCATACTCTGTACTTTGCTGATGGTCTCATTTATGTGATTACATTACAATCACATTATACCTGTACCCAGCATGCATAACTGTATGCTGCTAGACAGCCCTCTTCATATACACCTATAAAATGCAATTTCACTGTATGTTTGATGATGACGAATACTAATTATGATTCAGACATGTCTGCTGTTTGTTTTGTGGGTTTCCATATTCACAATCATGGGGCCTGTTCATTCCCTTCTTCCATAATTATATCCAACTTCACGGTAATAACATCCTTGAAGATGATCAGAGGAACCTTTTAATCTCTAAAGTACAACCAACAAGATGCAACTTTTCTCGACCTATTTATTTCTATAAATGTTTCAGGCTGTTCCTCCACCCATCGTCAGGAGCACAAAACTGTACATATAGCATCAGGTATTGTCAAAACAATACTGCTGTCTGCTGCTATCATGGATGAGATGGAACAGTTCCATCTCATCCGTGATAGCAGCAGGAAGCAGTATTGCATTGACAATACCTGATGCTGTAAGTACAGTTTTGTGCTCCTGACGATGGGTGGACGAACAGCCTGAAACATTTATAGAAATAAATAGATCGAGAAAAGTTGCATCTTGTTGGTTGTACTTTAGAGATATACTTGCAATGCACAGACATATGAATGTCAACGAGCCTTTTAATGTTCCCTTTGATCACTAAAACACCAACAATGTTTGACGTGTGTTCACTGGCATTCAGATGACTCACTTCCTTCTTGTATTACTGAACTCAGTGTCACAAAAGTCAGTCAGAATTTGAACACATTCTATGAACATACAGAAATCAAATGAGGTGCAGAATATCTGTTCCCTAGTGGTATTAATCAGTCTATGTTCAAAGCAGTGCAAATGTTGAAAAATGTGGTAACGAATGATCTATACACTTGTATTAATTTCACTGTGCTTGCTATGCAATAGGTATTTAGAATCCCAGAATCTAAACCTTTCAATCAATTCTATTAATTCAGATTGTTTAGCATTCAGTATACTGTATTGGCACATTCCATGAAATATCTTTCAAGTAAAAGTGTAATAAGAGTGTTGTGTGAACAATGATCCTCTCTTTCACCCTTTTTATTAGAGATTAATATTTTTCTTGGTGACCAGTCAGTTTGTTTCCTCACAGACAAATTTGATTCTGAAAACTACATTGTCAATAGGTGTCAAAAGAATGGAGAGGGATAAGGTGAAAGGAGGAGGAGATGATGATGAAGAAAAACAACAAGAAAAAGATGATGATGATGATGATGCAAAATTAGATCTTTTAAGTATCTAACCAGGTCAGTTTGGTAATTACAGCTATCAATAAGCTTCCTGTGAACAGTCGATTATGTAACAAACCCTTAGTCACATTACAATCTACCTGGAAATACAGCAACATGACAATGTTGGAATTTGCCAATAACATACCCATATTTACATTTATTTTTATGATATCCATCACGCATGTTTTACTTCCAAACAAATCTGTCACAACAAACAGTATGAGACCGATGTCTCTACTACAACCCTCTATGAGGACAATTGCCACAAACTCCAGTCACCTCACAGCCATGGCACTGTTAACAGTAGTGCAAATGAAATTCTTTTCCTTGACCTGATTAGCAGCACTGCTCTGATGAATCATGGTGCCAATAACTGGTCGGAGGGGCACACTATGGCCACAACACTGTGTTTGTGCAGGGCAATGCTCCTCTTCTCAGACAAAAGTTTTACTACATAAATTGTGGTGCAAGTGCCTTCTTAAACAAATGACCAGTGAGTAACAATGTTACTGTCTGTGTGATACACATGTTTTTATGATATTTATTAACCTCTCTGACCTACCCACCCATCCTTCAGTGCAAATTCTCACAAAAGGTGCACAATATTATCTATTACAGATTGCATCAAACTATAATCAACCTTTTCTTCCTCCTCTGCCTGTTCCAATATGACAACCACCAACACCACTAGCACAATGATTATAGCTGCCATTGCTACCACCACTCACATACTGTCAGATCACTGGTGTTTCATTACCAGCTGCCTGAAAGGCCCCATACTGCCTACTGAAAGCTCTGTAATATCACCTACATCCGTGGCTTCTTACATAATGCTGAGCAAAATATTTGAAGCTTTTATATGTGTGGCATCAGAAGACTTTTCAAGAATTCCATTTTGTTGATCAACATCTATGTTTGATCTTCATTGTTGTACCGTGCATGTTGTTTCAATCTCTTCTTTATTGAAGTGCATGAGTTGGAACAATAAAGAAGAGATCTATGTTTCAGTTAGAACTAGAGTTGGATTTAGAAGATGCATTTAGTGTTGGAGCTTAAGAAACATCAAGACACAAAGAACCGCACACAACACGACAACTGAGCCCTGGGTACAGTACATATGAACACAACAGATGTTCACTAGTGTACACAGCACAGGTTTGTGTTGGCATCACAGAAATATTTGTCATGTGTGTCAGATCAGTAGACGTGTGAACAGAACTACACGATGGTGGGCCCAATGGCCTAATTTGGTTTGATCACTCTCTTCTAATGGTTATTTCTATCATTACCATGCTTCAGGAAATGTCTGTTTTTCTTTAACTAATAGTTCACTGTACCAGATATTGAGATTTTGCAGCTCTGCAGGTGTAGTGTTATTACTTTCAAGTCCAAAATGTCTTGGGCATTTCAACCCTTCAAGAGGGCCTACATTGCCTGGAAATGTCACGATCCAGTACTCAATTATGCCGTACAATACCCCAGAACAGAATCCTTCAATGGTAAACTTCTCAGCCACATAGAATTGATGATCCTTTTACTCAAAGTGATGTGCACCAACAGCAGTATCTCTGGTGTAAGGACCTTTCCCATAAAAATTCTCAATGTACTTGTTAATGGTTGAGGGCCAGCACTGTGTGCCTGTATCCCACACATCTAAATTAGTATGTTAACATTTACTGTAGAGCCTATTAAATTCCAAAATGCATTTTTCAAACTTTACGTTAATATGCTCAAATTAAATAAAAAAACTACTGTTAGGAAACAATCCATCTATCCATGCTCAAAGTTATGAAACAATCCATCAATTTCTTATGCTTCTAAATTTGTTTATTTAAATTTCACATTTCAGTTCCTGAAAGTATTCATTACAGAAACATCCTACTATATTAGAGGTAGACTGTGCGTAGTAGCTGCAACTAAATGTGACGCAGACGGTACACAGGATGTTCAGAGTGTCCGTCACACACTTCAGACATGGCAGTCTGTCATAATTAGCCTTTGGCGTATCTGTGAGTCAGAGGCAGCAATTAAAATGTTGTGTTGATGAATACGTGGTTTAAATCCCTTCTCAGAATGCTGCAATGCCTAAAACATAACACTGCAACACAGCAGTTTTCAAAGTGTTGATATAAACGGACATTAATGACAAATTTTCTTCGTTCTGCTACACCACAAAAAGTTCTTTCCCAGATCTTAATTTTTATCCGGTTTCAAAATCCTGACTGCAGTGAATGTCGTCTTTCATGATGTCTCAATTTTAAGAATCTGTAAGTGGTTTATTATTATTATTATTATTATTATTATTACTACTACTACTACTATCATCATGATCATCATATTTATCACCTTTATACAGGGTATTTACAATTAATTACCTGAAACAAACCATGTTTCTAGGGTATATAGTGTTGCAGCTGTTCTGTATTTACAATTTGTGCTACATGTAATGTTATTTCAACCGTGAAATAAGTTTTATATTTTTACATTAGCACTTTCTGCAGTATGTGTGCGGTGCCCAATATGGCTGTTTTTTGTAGTTCTTTAATTTTGTGCTTTCCCGATATGTTGCTCAGGTACTGAGTGATTTTAAAATGATTCCAGACACCCCTCTTATTACTGGTTTATCATCATCATCATCATAACAACAACTTCATGTTGAAGACCATCCTCCACCACTCAGCAGTTCAGTTTCTCTCTTATCTGAGGAATAAATGTCAGAATGTAACACTAAAAGGTCAGTCACACTCTTGGTTTTGCTGAATGACACATACAACTCATACTAGAAACTGCCTTTCATACACATTCATGAGAAAAGTGACACTGGCAGTATGAACTAATGACCTTCTATACCTGCAGTCCACAGGTTTACAGGGGCTCCCAGTGACTAACAACAAAATAAGGCACCCCACTCAACACTCTCTTGCTCTTCTTACTTGAAATTCCAAATTATGCAAATGTTGGTGGCCTGCCAGATGAGACTACACAACAGTTGTACTTGTTCTTACCACTTATTCTAAAGATGTGGCACCAGAGAGACAACATGAAAGTTCAGTGGTCAACACACTGTAAAGGTTCTTATGTCCTGTTACAGACACGTACTGAAATGAGACAGAATCCCTCTATTCTTGGATTTATACATTTTAGTGACAACAAAAATAAACCTAACAAGCAGATGAAAAATACAACCAATTATAAAAAATGAGGACTACATGTTACAGGCTCAGTGATGCAGATGCTAAATATTACACGACAACTAAACATTGAGCCGATGAAATTACTGTGCTCTTCAACAGTTCAGCCATCTTAATCTTAAAACTGTACTTACCATAGAAACACAGATGGTTATAGACAAGAGTCTATGATATGAATGAGTATTTAGGCAAAGACAGCAAATATGAAAGCTTTTACCAAGGACAGAAAACGAGGGACACAAATTGTACGCAGGCAGATTCTTCTCCTTTCCAAAACAATTTGATGACTTACACACTAAGACTGTCAAACCAAATTAAAAGGAATGCCAACAAAATTTGGAAAGACAATGAAAATGAACCAGGGTGACACAGCAGGTGACTTGAAAAGCACAGTGTGGAAGGACAGATGAAATGTGAGAGGTTCATGAATATACACCACCAATCAACAGACAGCACTTTCTCTAATGAGCATAGAAATTCCACAAAATGGGTCACAGTACACAACTGTAACAGACAGACATATGAGGTATGTCGTCAAACCTGACTGCACAACATACATATACTGAAATAATAGAGGGATGTGGAAATGGAAAACAAGCTACTCTTCCACCTCTTGAAACTTAACCTTCTGAATAGTACCATCTTTTTCACATTCTTTGATTCAACATTACCACAGTGATAATTCACACATAAGCCTGTCAGGTAGACAATACTAGAACGAGTAACAGTGCCTCAACCTCCGAACACAAGAGAGAAAGGGGAGAAAGATCTCCATAATTCAACCAAAAAGATCTGATGCACAACACAAGAAATATTGGCCTTTGGGAGAAAGGAAAATTTGGTGTTCTGTGCACTCCATCAAAAGCAAAGAAACAGGAACGGAATTATACTGTCCAGAATTCAATGTGAGTTTGTATAATAGCTTCTGATTCTAGCTATATAACACAAATTTGCATTTCTCAAGATACAGTAATACTAAACAGGAAAAGTGGAATTACATAAATATAAGCAGTGTTACCACAGCCATTACTGAACTGACATTTTTCGATGGCATTACCTTCATGAAATAATTAGGCAAGATGGGTGTGGATGTCACAAGGATGTCATGCAATATGCATACACATTGCTGAAGGATCTTCAGATATGTCTTACTTTTATGCTTTAAAAAAACAACAAAATCAGAACACCTGCTTAGAGAGATCTACATGTATTGTATGATTATTGCAATAATCATAATGGTATCAGTAAGAAATTGCCCCTAGAAGTAACCCTAAATCTTCTACACCAACAGAAATGCTTTCTACAAATATGGCAAATAGAAGTTCTGGTCCTATTTAGATAAAAGGTGAAGTCACTGCACACACTCTGAAGGCATACAGGACAAGTGCAGGTACAGCTCCACTCATTCTCAACCCTAGCACTACACAGAAGTGAGTGGTCAGCCTCACAATCCAGCTGCTTTATCTCAGGGGAAGGAGCCCCTGGTACTCAATGGGTGGCCCCCGAGCTGGTCTTAAAGTTTTGGGGAACAAAAATCTCATTTTACCACTGGGATTTGAACCCAGGCTGTCCAACCCATAGCCTAGTCACTAAAGAGACTATGCTTTTCTTGTCTCATAAACAACAAAACAGTGTGTTGTAATGACAGAGCAGTAACATGCCCAAGGTAAGCTGCACTGTGTGTGTTAAGTTCCATCCCTGAAAGGTATGTGCACATGTTTGAATAAAAAAAAAGTGGACACAATGATTCAGCTTACGATTTTCTGGGATGTGATGCCAGTCTTATCACTGGAAACCAACAGTTTGGAGAAACACCTGCAGAGATGAAGCAAATATGACAAGGATGCCGTGAGGTTATATGTGCAGAATGTGGGGAAAATGACTGGAAGTTCCATGCAAGGGGAACAGGAAACAGAACTGATGAGCCAAAAAAACTGTGTGAGTCAGTACAGCAAATCACTACTGGCTGGACAGTCCTGGCTTCAAACTCTGGTAAGGGCAAGGTCTCTTTGCCAGAATAAAGCAGCTAGGGTGTGGCATTAACCACCCACCCCCATCTAGCACTGAAGATTAAAGAAAGAGTAGAGCTATATCTCCACTCCTCCTCTGGGTCTTCATGGCATGTTTTAGGGTGACCTTTACCTATTATACTGGTTACAGTTTGGTACCTGTCCCCTTCAAAGTAGACCCCTTTGGAATTTACACACTGTGGTGAGTGCCTCTCTCACTGCTGGAAGCACTTCTAGAACTCCTGTTTCATGATGGTGTTCACCACCTCTGTGATTCACAATCAAATCTTCATCCTTTAATTGAATTTTCATCTCTGAGAACAGGAAACAGGCATAAAGTGATAGGATGGGGAAGTGGGGAGTATGGAAGGCCAGCCACAATGTCATTTTCAGTCAAAAATTGCTACTAGCCAAAAAGGTATGGGCTGGCATGATGTAATGATGTGGCTGCCAACTGTAAGGGTGCGGCTTATCTGGGCATTCTATTCTGACAACCTCCCTCGAATGCCTTAGGACATTTGTAAATCATGTGGCACTTGGCCTTATGGATGACTCAACACACTTTTTACACATTTTTATCAGTCTGATTTGACACTCAGTGGCCTGAATGTTCAAAATCCTCAACTGAAATTTGACGAATTCTGAAACAAATACAATTCAGAGGGTTGTGTTCTACTCATGGCATCACCATAAAAGACTTTTTGGCATCTTTTCATAAGATTGAAAAGCTGTTTTCTCAGGGTCAAACAAAACTTGATGCAAATTCTCTATTTCTTAATGACTCCCATTTCAGTGGGCTACAACAATCACAGAACACAATCAACACACACAAACACACACTTAACATCAATTACACAAAAACACACCATTCTCTTAGAGCGACACTCTCCACACTAATTCATAACAAATCAACTCAGTAGCCAACAGCCGCATATCCAGTTAGCAATCCACATGTCCAATTGGGAAGCGCTTGGATCACAACTCATATCCTGGAGGAACACGGGAAAGTGAGAAAAGACAAACCTTTTTTTTAGGAGTTCACAGACAATGAGAAAGAACATGGACATGGACAACAATATACCATGCAGGAAAACCATGAGTGAGAACAAATGGTCCCTCTCAGGACCACAGTCAATTGGAAGTGAAAAGAAATATTTATTAGGGTACAGTAGAAGTGCTGCCTTGGGAGGAAGAGACTATCCCATCTGTGGCAATAACCTGCTTCCTATCCTTCAGGCAGCAAACACGGGGTTTCCATACTTTGCTGAGAGACAGGCTTACCTCTGTATCAATGTGATTATGACACAGCTTATCTGCACTGCTCCTTTATGAGTCTGTAGTCTGTCCTTGCACGCAGCTTTCTTGGTCAGGATACTGGTTGACCCAGAAAAGTGCTGTGTTCCAAAATGACAAACTTCTACAGTTGGTAAACTGGAAGTGACAGTGCTGTTCATTAGGATTGGTCATGATGGAACCACTCACTGAACTGTTCAATGAACAACACCATCACATCCAACAGAACCAAACAGGGAAGCAAGCCATTACAGAACACAGCAATGACCTGCATCACTGCATCCTGACCAAGCAATCCACATGCAGGGACTAACTGTGGAAGCAACAAGACATCGAGCTCCACTGCAACAAAATTAACGTGGACAGGTGTTCCTGAATAAGAAACAGGTCTCACCAACGATACTCACTTCCTTCTGTGGCAACACTTCTCCACCCATGTCCTCAAACACAGGACTTCTCAATCCCCACTCCCATCCACTATAATCCTAAAATATAAACCTGTTCTCTTTTCCTGCCCCTCACGGATGATACATTGTTATATCTTGCCCATGTGTTCAATATGCCATGACCCATACAAAGGGTCTTCTTCTCCCACTTTTCCATGTTTCTTCAGAATAAGAATGTGGCCCTAAAAAAGGTTCTTTGTTTCTAGGTTCCCATACTTCTTGCTCACTATTTCTATTGGCTCAGGTCACATTCTACTTCCCCACACTGTTCCATGATTTGACAGGGCAACTTCCTGGCAGCCTGCCTACATAACTCACTCCACTATGACCCTACTCACTTCAACCCTGCACTTCCCTTCAAAACAATGGTACCAACCAACAGCACCACATGGTGTCACAACCACTAACCTTAATATGAATACGAACTGTCATGAACCACAAATTTATACAAACACACTGATTTCAATTCCAGACATGAGGCTGTGAGTTAATTATGACAGAACAACACTGCACACACTTCAGAAATTGTAATTACTTCTTTTTATGAACTGGAAATTACAGTTGAGTCTACAAAAGATCAGTGGCACAGTACCTATCATTAGAATCTCTCAAATACTGCAAGCAGTATGCCTGGTAAGGAACACATCTGAAGATTTGCAGGAAGGTTACCGCTTGTAAATGCAAGTGTACTGCTGAATGCCACCACCATTACCACAATTTAATATCACACCAACCAGCCACAGTGACACCAATTCTGCAGTTGTTTAAACCAATAAGGAAGACTTCTACATTAAGTGACACACATGCCCATAACTCTGGCCTGTAACACGTGTAGGAAACATAAGAGCATGTGTCATATACAGACCTGGTTACAAACCTTGGCGGCACCAAACTGGATCCTCGCCTTTCCTTTAACTAATGTTGCAGCTATCTGCATGATTACAGCTTCCACTGTGTACGCAGAACTCCAGCCCTGCTTCGTGAGGAGTTCCATACAGATGGCTCCACCAACCAGCACATAACCTCCAGAGATGATGGGATGGACCACACGCACAAACGGTGGCTCAAACGGATACGTTTCCTGTGTGACAGAAAATCTACTGAAGAAAGAGTAATTCATTTGCATTGAATTCACATTCTGTTTAGCGAAGTGCTGAGTTAACAGACTAGTGGTCAATAACAGAAACAGCACACACACACATGCTTAACAATTACAAAAGGACAACAGTACAAACACCACAAACAACAAAAAAGAAAACAGCACAAAAAAAAAAAAAAAAAAAAAAAAAAAAAAAAAAAAAACAAAAAATAAAAAAATAAAAGCAAAGCTGCATAATTAATACATGAAACAAATGACAATAAAACTACAAAAATTAACATACGACCTGATGGATCATTAAGGCATCAATATTTCTGCAAAACAGATTTGATGCAGACGTATGCCTGCCAGGAAGACAGTTTTTACAGGACAAACTGACAAACAACACAGGGAAGTGTTGAAGTATGAAACCCAAAAGTGCTAATTACAAATAATGCACCAAGCTGAAGCCTTCTCTCATGTAACGTACATAAACTAAGAAGCTGACATGCAGTAGCATAACTACAGCCATTAGGGTCCTGGGGGGAAAACCGATTATAACAAAGCGCTACAAATTTCTGCTGTACGCATTCAAGTTGTTTAGCATCTGCGGAAGTAACTGAGTTCCATGTAACAGGTGTACTCTGACAACAAACAAAGCAACAATATAATATCGAGTAAGCACCAACAATTGAGAGTACATAACTTTACATTTATGACCCAAGGGTATAATAGGCTGACTCTAGTTTTACTTCTATTGCGATTCATGACATTAGCATCACACCAACTTTGTACAGAATCAGTATCTAACTGTAACTGTAACCATCTAGTGACATGACTTGACAACATGAAAAAACCTTATGTCACCAAGCAAGAAAATTTATTTGGAATGATTAATTACAATACAAATACCATCAATAAATATATTAAAATGCACAGCCCCCAAACACAGAGCCTTGTGGGACACAAGAAAAAAAAAATTTTAACAAGTAAAAGTCTGCCAGTGAGGTAGCTTTGAAACCAGTTCAAGCAATCATGCACAGGGCCACAAGCACCAAGTATGTGTAAGAGTAAGGAATGTTGAACAAAGCCAGAGGCAGCACTAATGTCAAAGTGTACATCATCAACTTGATAGTAGGAACTAACTAAATGGAGTATGTAGTCAAGTTTAGTTATAGACATGGCAAATTTAGATTTAATAAAGCCACACTAACAGCAATTTACCCAAAGGAATGAAACGCAAAATCATTAATCACAAATTCAGAACTTTTGAAAAATGATTAAGAGTTGAAAGAGAAGGACAGTTACTCATAAAGGCACTACTGCCGTTTCTGAAAACAGGCACAACAGCAGCCTGCATCCGAAGTGAACTACTGCCGTTTCTGAAAACAGGCACAACAGCAGCCTGCATCTGAAGTGAACTACTGCCGTTTCTGAAAACAGG
>Ga0268261_10002487_pt1 | contig 13220 bp, 7 predicted proteins | sample TergutNc150P1_FD_190353 | JGI IMG/M metagenome (GOLD analysis project Ga0268261, IMG submission 190353) | Nasutitermes corniger P1 segment gut microbial community from laboratory colony in Florida, USA - Nc150 P1 (SPAdes) (version 2) | ecosystem: Host-associated > Arthropoda: Insects > Digestive... | reverse complement strand
GGGGGGGAAGCAGTAAACTGATGTTAATCTTAAGCCTGTATGGTGCTGTTTCTTCAGTCCACCTTCTTGAAAATGAAAGAAAGAATGGCAGTACGACACTAGATTTACTAAACTTAAACTGTCCAAGACAGGAATGCATTCATGTGGGTCCTTTTAAAAATCTCTCATAACATGAACACTCCCCTGGCTCAATTTTGTCAGAAGTGAAGCTTCCATAATGAACAGACTGTGTTTTAAGTTAACTTAAGGAATGGTTCTGACTGCACCATGTTAACGATATTAAGCCTTGCATAATGCACATTTCCACAAGATATGATATTGGATGACATAATCCGGAAACAACTTATTTGGTATGGTCATGTCGAGAGAATGGATCCAACATGACTACCAAAAATTATGATTCACTGGAAACCTGAAGGATGGAAAAAATGAGGCCATCCCCGGAGAACCTGGAAAGATGGAATATACACAGCCATGAATGAAAGAGTTCTAAGAATGGGCGAATGGAACAATCGAAGGCAATGGAATATGGAAGTCAGAAGGCGTCAGACGTTTTAAAACCGCGCAATATATATAATAGTGCACATTTCAATGTCCGAGAGATCCACGCATGGACATTATTTAGAGATAATACTTCCTTCACCATATGCATACAAGTACTGATAGTTTCTAAAACAATCATTATACATACATACATACGTACGTACGTACACACATTCCATGGGTCTGTAAGTATGTCAGAAAGGCAACAGAATGTGGCACAAGTCATACACAAATATATGCAATTTTTACAGAGTAAAATAATATAAACATTTTATAAAACAGTATTATAGATCATCTTTACGCATAAAAATTCATCTACAGAGTAAAAGGAGTGTGTATTCAAGATGCTACTTTAAATTTTGACATCATCGTCTTTATTCACATTCATACAGTCCACAGAGGGTCAAACACCATGGGCTATAGAAACTGTCATGATTATAATACAACATACGTTGTGATGTACAACATAGGCAATAAAATAATATAACAATTAAAGTAATATATATAATTACAAGGTTAGGCTGAAGATATTCATATAATCACCACATACATAACTACACAGCTATAGCTAAGATACTTATGTATAGTCACCAAGATGATGTGTTGTGGTTCAAATATTCATCCAATTTACAGAGAGGATTGAAATAAAGGATGTTTCTTAGAAGTGATTTAAATTTGTTACTATTATCCAATGCTCTCTTTATGAAAGATGGTAAATGATTATTGCTTTTAATACCCATATTAAGAATTCCTTTTTTATACAATGATAAATTTGATATTGGTTGATGAAAATTTGTAATTTGTCTAGCATTTCTTCTATGTATCTCTGAGTTAAACATGTACTGATAAAAGGGTGTAATAACGAAACATAAAAGGAGAAACATGTATTGGGATGGAAGAGTGAGAATATTAAGATTTTTAAATAAATCATGACATGAATTGCTACTCACTGAACCTGTAATTATTCTTACAACTCTCTTCTTCAATTTAAAAACTTTATTGCTATAGCTAGCATTGCCCCAAAAGATAATTCCATAATTCATAAGTGAAAGAAAATGGGTACAATAAACCATTATCAATATATTCTGTTTTAACATCCTAAGAGCACAGCATGCTGTACTGAGTTTTGACATTCACATATATACGTGCATTTTCCACGTTATCTAAGGTTTAAACTAGAATCGTGTATAAGATGTATTGGTGATACTTTTGGTTTCATAGTCGATCAAAATATATAAGTTACGTGTGTTTTTCGTTTTAAAATGAATAAAATTGGTTTTATTAAAATTGAATGATGGTAAGTTTGAAGCAAACCACTTATTCAAGTGTTTAAATACTGTCTTAATATTATCCCGGATGCCAGTAATATTTGTAGAACAGAACAGAATATAATTTATTTACATTCAATAGATCCTTTTCAGTACAAGGATGTGGAACAAATCATAACATGAATATAAAACAGTATAATACAAAACAATATGAAACACGTTGATATTTTTTATAATCACACTTGTGTCATCTGCAAAGAGAACCGGTACTGAAATATTACATAAAATTGTAGGCAAATCATTAATATATAAAAGAAATGGCAGTGGTCCCAAAATGGATCCCTGCAGCACCCCATGTGAGCTCTCTTCCATTTAGAACACACTGTATTGTAATTTATATTAGTACCAATTTGTACTTTCTGATATCTGTATTCTAAATATGATTTAATCAAATTATAAAAACTACCTGTTATACCGTAAAATTCCATTTTTGCTAACACGATTTTGTGATTAACACAATCTAAGCCCTTGTGTAAATCACAAAATATACCACCTATTTTATTATTATTTAAGGCAGTAAGTATTTCTTTAAGTAACTTTTATGTAGCTTTTTCTGTAGAAGAATTTTTTTCTCACATCCAATAAAAGAACTAAATTTGCAAAAATTAATGACCTGTCTGCTGCTAAATTAGTATACTTACTGAGGTTTACGAGCAATAATCTGAGTTCCTGCGATACTTTTCGAAAGAGAGAGAAGACATGCCACACTCCCGCCTATTCTATACTCTCGGAGCATATGCCACACGAACACAATCTATTATTTCAAGCTGATTCAAACCAATCAACGGCTCTACAAGTAGTACTCTGTGATCTGTGCTACTTTAGAGGATGGTCCAACATGGCGTTACTCCGCGACAGGCGCAGAGTAACCTTCAAGGCGGAAATTTGGAAATTAGTGGGAATACATACAAGAAACTGTAAAAAAAAAAGAGGTAGAGTTGATTCCAAACATTCGAAGGGAGTGGTTATCGTGGATACAAGACGGTTGTCCAATTAATCAAGAGGGCCAGTAGTGCATTTAACGATAATTTTGTGTGATCTTGCAAGGCCGATGTTAAGCATCAGGCTGTATTATAAAGCGTGTGAGCATCGATGTAGCGGTCTGCCAAGTGTGGCGCTGGTGGTCTCCCCCTTTTTCCCCTTTTCATTTCCTAGAACTTTTGGAAACCCCTTCTACACAAGCTTCAGAAAAGGAGACAGTCGCCTAAAACACAATAGTTTGACCTCTACCATTCCATGGCTCACCCCGACACATGCCGTATCTCCTTCACATACCCGCCTGGAGCCTCTATGTGGGTCGTTACCTTGCAAAAAGCACATGGTCTCCCTGAAGATGGTGCAACAAATGTAAACATGTAGAAGGTAATAGCTGATAAATATGTGTTTTTAACATATTACGTGCATTTAGTTGGAATAAAAAGAAGAAATTGACTGCAAGAATGCACGGCGTTGATATCTACAAAACCATCTGTATACTGTTTCTAGCAACTCTGTTCAAGAAGAACTGTATAAATACTTCCATATATTTGTCGCAGGTTAGCAGATTATGTACTAATTTCCACGGTTTATGTTTTGGTCTTAGCTGCGGAAACAACTTGTTGAGAAATCCAAGGACGGAACTTTGAAAGCTATGAGTAACGGTGATATATAAAAAATCTGCCCCCAAAAGGTGAGGTAGCTGGGATCAAAATGGTGGGGATGAGGGAGTTGCTCCAATAAAGAAAAAACTATCAGTAATAGTATTTCATCTATTGGATCTTTGTGGGACAAAGGGGATGTAAGATTGAGTTGCGTATATTTTAGTACATGTCATGTACGGGTAAAGTTCCTCTTCTGTCTGGACACAGACACAGTAATACATTGGACAAAGAGATAAACTATAGCACATATTAAGATCTTGCTGGCAGGCACAAGTAAGTGATCTGCTTTAGGTTGAGGCTGCCATATTTGAAGAGAACAGAACCCCACTACTTCTTGGATAGGTGGTTGTTTTGGTTGGTCCCTACTGCCTGTGTAATAAACATGGAAAAACATGTATTATTTATGTATTACGTTTTTAACCTTCACATATTTGGGATCATGTCGTAACATGTCAGATCAGCAAATGTCTGACGGTTTGCCACACCTGCAAGGTTTTCCCTTTGCGGTGCTACAACCAAGGTTAATTTAGTTTATACACTCCAAGAATGCATGTCTCAACATTCTTCACCTATATATATTCACGGGTAAAACATTCGAAAATCATTCCGGCCTAAACCATCACTCCAGCCTAAGACCATCAGTACAGCCTACAACGTGACTCAGGCTTTAGTGACGTTCTTCGTTATTTGGTACACCGTAAGCCCGACGGCAGCACTCCACGAAGTTACGCCAGCAGGCAGCACTACAATGAACATACTCTTCATTGGTCTTGCTCTGTTCGGAGATAAGTCAGGCTGAGACGTCTGCCAGGTCCACGAGTTTTACTTACACGACTAAATTACTTTTCTAAATTCAAGCCCCCCTTATCGCGAGACTACAGAGAGGTGTGACAGCGGTCTTATCAGTTCCAGTTTGTTAGTGTTGTATATACTCATTTCTAGTCACCTCATATAGATTATATCTTTACAACTACGGTCTGTCTTTGTGATTACACTACTTTTCTTACGTTCCCCGGTTCGATTCTCGCCAGGTTCTCTTGGCTGGTGGCAGCAACGTACTACCATATCCTCTGACCCGTAGGGTTAACACCAGTGTCTGTGTCAGGATAGGCGGCGAGCGTTCCCACTCCTACCCAGGCACTACTATTGGTTTGCAGCGGTAAGGATAGGAATTCACGCGTTGCAATTGGTTTGCAGCGATGGTTCGGAATTTACGCGCCTTACATTGTTTTGCAGCAACAGTTTTTTGTTTATCGAACCTACATGCATAGAACTTATAGTAGGGATTTTTAATTTTATTAGTGCACAGTCAACAGCTTGTGTAAGGGAAAAGTAACGTCGGATTAAAATTTCAAAATTTTAAAGTCAGGTCATATTGACTTCGGAAGCACGTTTGAAGCTCGAACTGAGCGAGGCGCAAAACGAAATTCAACGCCTATAATTTCGATTAGCCACAGTACCCCCGACTGTCCTCAAAGATTTTTCTTCGATATCCCTCGTTCCTAGAAGGTCAGGCACGGAATCAGTCATCTCACTGGAGAAATTTTTCTCCAGTATTGAAGGCTGAGCGAAGATAGGACATTGGGCGGAGGCTGACTGTCTTCAGGTAGCTATTTTAAAACTGTTCGAAAACGCTAGAACTTTTTACAATTCTTGTCCTGAACTCTATGAGGAAAATGTAACTCGGTAAAGCTTCCAAAATATATTTATGGAACGTTTTAAAGACGTACGGACGGACCAGTTCCACTACATGCACCTGCAAATGGCTAGGCAGCGCAGAAAGGAAGGGCCGTAGGAATTTTCAGATAGGTGCAGAACCTTGGCACAGAAAATAGTCTGCAACGTAGATGACCCGCAGGTCCAGCGCGTTCACCGAGAGAATGCGGAGCGCATGCGCCTGGCTGCCTTCGTTTCTGGCTTAATTGGTGTCCCGGGAAAGCAATGTCGTTTTTCAACCCGCAGACAATGCAACAGGCTCTGTGTATTGCCCTTATAGTGGAACAGGCGGAAAAAGAAGAGCCTTCCAATGAGAGCGTTTATACAAAATTTGAATCAACATTCAGAGATAGGCCGAAGACCGCACTCAGATGTTATGAGTGCCAGGGCATAGGGCACTTTACCAAGGAATGCCCCGCACGGCAAAAACGGCGAGGGAAAAGGCAAAACTCGCCCGGCAAAAAAAACCCGAGCGAAAGTTGAATATCGCAGGGAGTTAGGTTAAACCCTGGGTATTAACTTTTCTTGTACTATCGCAGACTAGGGAAACTGAAATAGTTGGGAAACGTGAATCAAAATTCTTTTGTTGTTGTTTTGTCGCAGACGTCAGTACGGAACAGTCAGCGGAACAGCTGACTGGAATACGCTGCGAGCCGCACTTTGGAGCGAGACCTGATTTCAAGGTCGGGAAGGAAAGGCATACACACGGAGACGTGCGAAGTGGTATAATCCACTTGTGAAGTATGCTGGTAGAGCAGGGATAATACATGGGGTAGAAATGTATTCGAGTAACGGCGTAATGTCTGAAATATTTTCGTTGAGTTGTTCGGCAAGGAGTCGATGTGAGTCCATATTTATTCGGTGTGTCGCATTGGGAGACGACCAGATTCGCGCAAGTCTCAAGTGTTGAGACAACAGTATATCTCAGCAGGGCTAAGAAGTCTCGCGTAGAGATACACGGGTTACGTCAGTTGGGGCTGACGACGAAAACAGGAACATAGCTATCATATTGAGGAATATGTTCGCTGTTAAACGTGTGAGATTGAGGAAAATCTCACAGGAAAATAATGAGTCGGTGGACATTACGTCACGAGGTACACGAACACAGAGAGACCCCCGGAAACGTAGCATACCACCATAAATAAAAATTTCGTCGGCACATATTTCGAACGTATTGTGGATTAAGAAATTCAGCCAGGGAGTAACGACCCGTCGGATTAATTCTCTTTACTCCTGTACTTTCCCAGCTATTTGGTACACCTTAAGTCCGATGGCAGCACTCCACGAAGGTACGCCAGCAGGCAGCACTACAATGAACGTATTCTTTATTGGTCTTGTTCTGTTCGGAAGTAAGCCAGGCTGAGACATCTGCCAGGTCCACGAGTTTTACTTACACGACTAAATTACTTTTCTAAATGCAACCCCCCTTATCGCGAGACTACACAGAGGTGTGACAGCTGTCTTATCAGTTCCAATTTGTTAGTGTTGTATATACTCATTTCTAATCATCTCATATAGATTATATCTTTACAACTACGGTCTGTCGTTGTGATTGCACTACTCTTCCTACGTTCCACGGTTCGATTCTCGCCAGGCTCGCTTGGCTGGTGGCAGCAGCGTACTACCATATCCTTTGACCCGCAGGGTTAACACCAGTGCCTGTGTTAGGATAGGCGGCGAGCGTTCCAACTCCTACCCTGGCACTACAATTGGTTTGCAGCGGTGAGGATAGGCATTCAGGGGACTACAATTTGTTTGCAGCGGTGAGGATAGTAATTCACGCGCTACAATTGTTTTGCAGCGGTTGTTCGGATTTTTCGCGCCTTACATTGCTTTGCAGCAGCAGTTTTCATTTATCGAACGTACACGCACAGTACTTATAGTAGGGATTTTTAATTTTATTAGTGCACGGTCGACAGCTTTGATGCTCCATGCACTTCTTCAAAAGTTTTATGCTTTTTAAAGTAATTCAACAGAAGGTAGAAGATATGCTAACATTTTTATGTAGTGCAAACATTTATGGTTTCCTTAAACCCAACAGACATAGAATTTTGTATATGTGTAGTCCAATTCTAATGCGAACTGTTTTGCTGCCTCAGAAATTTGCATGTAATGCCGACGTAAAGGATTTTGGGGAATATGTCTCTGTTAGAAATTGATATTTTGTTCTCCTTGAATCTTTTGTCACTTTACCTGTAGTGCACACTTTTTCTTTGGGCAGAAATCGTGTATTTACTCCTATAACACAAGACAGAATTATGTTGAAGCGTAAAATGTGTGGCTGATGTGGCTTGCTTTCAATTGGAAACCAAAGATTATAATTTCTGGAGAGAAGCCATGAGTCTGGGAGTCGAATTTTGACCTAGTGGGCAGGAAACTGAAGTAAATGGCCTTTTAAGAATGGAGTCATCACAACACATACCAGTGTAGTGGAATGGGTTACTTACTTATTCACTGGCTTTACGAGGTGCTTTTTACTTAATTCTTTCCTTACTTCATGGAGCAGAGTCCTTCTTGAGAAGCTACCTTGTTCTCAGCCAAGAGATTCTGTGCATTATATGGAACCGAATGGTTCATTACCGCATTTACAAGTGCCCATCACCTGTCCCTCTTCTGAGCTGGATTAATCCAGTCCATACCCATCCATCCCACTTCCTGAAAATCCGTCTTAATATTATTTTCCCATCTATGCCGGAGTCTTCCAAGTGGTCCCTTTTCTCAGGTTTTCCCACCAAAAACATGTATGCACTTCTCCTCTCCACCCATACGTGCTGTATGCCGTGCCTATCTCATCTTCTCGATTTTATTACTGGAACAATACTCTTATTGTGGAGGAGTACAGATCTTTAAGCTCCTCATTATGTAGTTTTCTCCAGTCCCCTGCCCACTGCTACCTCATCCCTCCTAGGTCCAGATATTCTCCTCAGCATCCTGATCTCAGACACCATCAGCCTTCGTTCCCCCCTCAATGTCAGCGACCAAGTGTCACTCCCATTCAAAACAACAGACAAAATTAAAGTTCTCTATACCTTCATTTTTAAATTTTTGGATAGCAAACTGGAAGACAAAAGATTCTGCACCAAATGATAGCAATCAATCCCTGTCTTCAGTCTGCTCTTAATTTCTTCCTAAATAGAATTTTGATTTGTTAAGATTGTTCCCAAATATTTAAACTATTCCACCCTTTCAGAGGAACTATTATCAGTCTTCATACCGTAACTTCGTCCTGCATTATGATCTTGAGACAAGACTTTTTACTTCTAGTCCAGTCTCCTTACTGGCAACTACTAAAGTTTCTGTGTGTTTTTTTTATAGTCTGTATGCTTCACCCAATACATTAACATTATCAGCACAAACTACAACCTAATGTGTACCATTTATTTGCAAGCCATCCTGATTTATTTGAACCCTCCTAATGGCAGTGGCAATAAAGCATTTCCTTGTTTCAGACCATTTTAATAGGTAACATGTCAGACAAATTCTTGCCTACCTGGACTCTACTATACTTTTCAGTCAGACACATTTTTATTAGTCTTACCACTTTCATGGCGATACCAAATTCAATGAGAATGTTATACATAACCTCCCTCGTAACCGAATCATAAGCTTTCTTGAAGTCCATAAATAGTTGATGCACTGCTTCAGTGTGTTTCCAATTTTTCTTAAGTGTCTGATGAATGCAGAATATATGATCAGTAGTTGACCTGTTGTGCCAAAATCCACACCGATGATCCCCAAACAAGTCTGAGATATTTTTTATTTTACTGTTAGTTTCAAGTTCATTGATACTAACTTTCAGATATATCCTGAAACGTCTACCATATGTCTTACGTTTTTTAGATTATCTACATTTCTTTGGTTTGGATCCTATGGCCAATGCATTTTAGCCTTCTTCCTTTGATTAAAAAATCATGAACATTCTTTATCGAACCATGGTTTATGCTGTCTTTAGTTGAGGTTTCAATATTCTCTTCACTGTTTTCCCAGCCCTATTTATGTGCTTGCTATCGTTTAAGTTTTCCAAAGCTGCATACCTTTTTGAAATCTAAATCTGATACTGTTTCCTAACTTCCAGGTCACAGAGCTTTCTGTGATTAAATCTTTCCAGAACAAACTTCTGTGCTTCTTGTTTACTTACTGCCAATCTTTCCCTAACATTTGCAACAAGATAATGATCAGTATCACATTCAGCTGACCTGAAAGATCGTACATTGAGTATACTGGAATGCAAACCCATGTCTATCAATATGTGATCAATCTGATTGTGAGTTCTCCCATCAGGAGGGGTTGCAGGAAATATAATGAAAAATAGTAAGGTATATTTCCTAATAAGTGTATGTAGTTGTTTTGTAATAATTTTGAAGGTTTATATTTTTTAGACCCGTTATGAATGGATTTTGGGGTGTGGGGGTTGGTTATGGTATGACAGGAGGCTGCTTTACCGATGTCATGCTACATAGTTCGAAAAACTAACACCAGGATCATGCCACAGAGCCACGCCGGCTACATAAGAACGTCGTGGCCGCTTGGGACGCCATTATTGTATGTTTCCACGGAGTTTTGAATATGTACAAGTAGTAATCTGTGCTCTAGATGATGTAGTCAAATAGAACCATGATCGGTGAATAGAGCTGATTGACTGGCTGGGCGTCTGTTAGCGTCCGAAGAAGGACTGTAAGCTGTGGAATAACAGTCCTTTCCGAGGGTGATGCCTTTTTATGTTAGTAAAATGGGTTCATGTAAAGAACTGTTCAAAACAATGGAAATTTTACCTTACTATTCCCAGTATATATTTTCGCCATTATTGTATGTGGTAAACAACAACACATTTATTTACAAAGAAGTTCGAAATCCATAACCACGACACCAGATCTACTGATAATTTTAATCTACCAGTTACTAATTTAACCGGATACCAAAAACGAGCTAATTATGTAGGAATTAAAATTTTTATTCATCTTCCTACACGGAACTGCTCCAGGCGTGTGGCCAAATATGGCGGCCGGCGCAGCAAGTCATCCGTGCCCAAGGTAAATCCGTGGATTTTTGTTGTCGCGGAAAACACACAGAAATTACCCCGGTCACGGATGGCTTGCTGCTGCCGTGCGCATGAGCATGTACCTGTGGTGGGAGATGCAGTTGAAGATGTCCGCTGACCAGGAATACGTAACTCGCAGCATTATGACGAGGGGGCCGGGGGGGACATAAGCTCCAGTCTGTTGTGGCGACGAGGTGCAGGAATTTTGTGAATGGCTCCACTTTCTCCGCCCTGCACTTCCCCGCGAACATATAATGTGCAAGGTGATAAATATAGTCCACCTGCCGGTTATAAGGGCTTGGGTAAGCCTTCACATGGCGCCATGTACTTTCTATGGTGTTTGTGTGGGTGCCAGTGGCTGGTCAACGAACCCTATGCTATGGTTGACGGTGTTGTGCGTGTAACCTTGCGCGTCGAGATCGCGGTACGCACCCCAACAATCACTGATGACCGTAGTGCCGGGTTCGATCCATGCATCTATTACGGCCATCAACGTTTCGGCAGTTCTGTCCGGAACGGGAACGAGAAACGTTTTACCGGACTCGCGCTCAACGCCGCCAAACACCCACTGCCCCTTAACAGGGTGGCCCCTGCCGTATTTGCGCTTTGCGAACTTGCTCTCGTCAATCTTGACGGTCTTGTTAGGACCGCCGATCTTCTCAGAGCAGCCCTCCATGAACACGAGCATGGTCTCTCTGCAGAACTGGCCCCAGTCCGAGATTGTAGTAGAACTGAAGCAATGCTCGTTTTTTATAAGGGAGGCAGGTTCGCGGCGCACGATGTCGTATGTGAGAAACATAACCTCCTGGAAAGTGAGGTTAGTATGCTCAAACCATGTACCGTGCTTGATAGATTTGGACTCAGAGCACACGACAACAGACCTTCTCCGACATAGCCACCTAAAACTGTCGCGTTTAGGGTCAGCGCACCAGGTCATATCGCGACCGCAAGTATTACACGTCACCTTGCTACGAATCAAGCCCGCGTCTTTCAGAAACGGAATACCAAGATCCATGTCGCTGAAACGAAACGAGAAAAATAACTTGCTCGCTTGACCGTCTTTTCCAAGCGAGCGACGCCCGAAAGATGATCGGGGAACAAAATTCTTCTCCATTAGACGCTGCTGGTAATTAGATACTGCGCACTTGATTTGCTCAACCATTATTTCCACTAGAAAACACCACAATGCAACAACACAACACATAACAATCCGACAAGCTCCCACAGCAAAGGCTTCCACACTGAACGTTGAACACCACCGCGTGGGTGGGGGTAGGGAGAAAAGCGCGAAACACATGGGGCCCGTATTGCATGATCAAAGACCTTTTACGAAGCTCTGGTCACAGAAGCTTTATAAAATACTCTACAGCGTAATTAGGTACTTATATTAAACATTTGTGTCATTAAAATTTCTTCCGTGAAATGTAACCTAATGTTTATCTATCTGATAAAATGTATGCATGCTAGGAAAGTAAGTGGCGGAAGGCAAGTTTGCGTGGCCGATGGCAAGAACGAAATTATTAAATTCGCAATATTAATTAATTACATTACACACATTGTACAATACCAAAAACAAATATTACAAAAACATGAACATAAAATAATAAGTTTGACGTAATGTAACATACATAGAATCAGTTCTTTAATAATATTTGTTTCACGAAATATTCCATAATGCTTGTCACAGATCTTCGATAGTGTAATACAGGCCTGCACCCCCTACGCCCTCTCACTCTGTCGAAGAATGATTGGTTGACGTGAGTCCGCGTGAAATTTACCGTTACCCTGTGGTTGGAGGAGGGAAGAGTGCGCGAAAAGTTTTGAATTTATGTACATGGCACAAACAGCCATGGTTGGCCCAGGCCCCCTCATTATCGAGGCTTCACGGTCATACTCAGGCACACAACTATCGGTAATACTCCTCTGGACGAGTGGTCAGCCCAGCGCTGAGACCTCCACCTGATAAGACACAACACTCACCTCAAACAGGCTTCCATGCACCTGGCGGGATTCGAACCCACAATTCCAGCAAGCGAGCGGCCGCACACCCACGCCTTAGACCGCGCAGTCAGTGACAGTCGAATGGCTTTAAACAAATTTTGGGGATTCAAATTCTCTATTTTATAATATTTTTAAAAATTTTGAGATTATAATTGGTAAGTATTAATCAGTATCATTTGCAAGTAACAGTTGTTTGTATTTTCCATGAATAATTTTTGAGCAATCACTTATGTAGATAAAAAAATTTAAGGAACTTTGAATTGATCCTTGTGGAACACTGTTTTTTGTAACACCCCAGGATAAAAATGCATTGCTATTGACATTTTAATGTTTACCTCCACACATTGGTGTCTATCCCTAAAGTACAATTTCATTCATTCATTATCTTTGCCAGTTTTTTAATAGAAATTTAGTTTGGACAGTGACATGTCATGGTGAACACAATCAAATACTTTTGTTAAATCACATAAACCCCTCCCTGAACTGATTCATTATTTAGAGTACTTACCATTTCCTTACTTAATACATAGCTTGGTTCTTCAGATATTAGAGTTTTTCTAAATCGAAAATGTTCATAAGCTTATATGTTGCTATCATTTAAGTGTCCAGTTAGTGGATTGTACATAATTTTTTCAAAGACTTTTGAAATTGAAGTCAGTTGAGATACTGGTAAGTATTTAGAAATACAATTTCTCACCCATTTTATGTAATGGTTTCACTACAGAGTATTTGAAGCTAATAACTAACCAACTACATGCAGCAGAATCCTTCTTGAGAAAGTAACCAGTTCTCAGCTAGTCAAAAAATTCCCCACATTTTATGGAACTTGAAGGTTCATTGCCACATTCACAAGTGCCTGCCACCTGTCCCTATCCTGAGCCAGATCGATACGGTCCATACCCCCACATCCCACTTCCTGAAGACCCATCTTGATATTATCTTCCCATTTATGCC
>Ga0268261_10002486_pt1 | contig 13223 bp, 6 predicted proteins | sample TergutNc150P1_FD_190353 | JGI IMG/M metagenome (GOLD analysis project Ga0268261, IMG submission 190353) | Nasutitermes corniger P1 segment gut microbial community from laboratory colony in Florida, USA - Nc150 P1 (SPAdes) (version 2) | ecosystem: Host-associated > Arthropoda: Insects > Digestive... | reverse complement strand
CAAAACACTGTTTATAAGAGGTCTACAAATGTTTTGTAACCTGATGATGGCCGCTATAGAAGGCCGAAACATGTAGTTCACTTAGCCCGACATCTTGGCTAATATACCTTTAGTTGTTTCGACTGCTTTTTACTTCATTTTATGGTATCTTGTATCACACAACAGGGATGTCTCACCTCAAATTTCGTGGTTTGCCAAAGGACCCGGTTATTAGCATAGGCCCAACAGATTGTACACGACCCTTGGCACGCAAAGTGTCTGTATGGAGTACACTAGATGATCTGTGGTATGGAGTTTGTGTGAAATTTAATGTTATCACAGAGGTGAATATTTAGTAATATAAGGCAAAATTAGAAACTGGTAAAACAAAAAATGAAAATATATGTACATTAAATATGGATGGAAAAATTAGCTAGTAATCGTAGAGTTCACGGGTACCTTCATCAAACATTCTCTATCAGTAGCTGAAAAAATTAACACGAAAAACTACCATGACACTAGTATGAATAACATGGGCAACACTACTTCCCTTCACCATTTGTTACAATCTTCTAAAAAACCCTTTCTGAACATTAAACCTTAAATTACTAATAATAAAGAAAAAAGGATGTCACAAATATAATTTCATATCTCAAAGAATTCCCATGGATATTATGAAATACCTACTAAACTATTAAAAATTGGTTCTCCTATAACCCACGTATTGTCATTACCATCAGGAATTTTTCCATACCATTTGAAATATTCACAAATAACTTTTTTTTTTAAACAGGTGACAAAACTCTCTAATTCTAGGGTTATATTACTCCTAACTTCATTCTCTAAGGTACTGGAAAAAGCTATGTATATTCAACTCTGTGAACACCTTAGTAAAATGAATATGTTTACGCATAATTTTGTTTTTGAAGTAAATCAACAACAAACGCCATATATGAGCTAATGACATTCTACAAGCCTTCAATAAAAAACAAAAAATCATGGTAGGAGGCATATGACCTTGAAATGGCTTTTGTGTGAACCACAAAATCTTATTATCAAAGTTGGAATTTCACAGTATAAAAGGAAAAGCTACGTGATGGTGTGATTCATATTTCACAAACAGGTATCGAAGGGTCAATCACAATTAATGATCTCAATCGAAATGATTTTTCTACATGGGAAGGAATGAAGCATGGAGTTCCACAGAGATTGATTTGGGCCCATTATTTTTCCTTCTTTACATAAATGATTTACCCAGAACTATAAACGATAAAACCATACCAATATTGTTTGCAGATTATACTAGTCACAAGTCCAAACAAAAATTACTTTTAAATTAATATACATGCTGCTCTCAATTGTATAAATGAATTGCTAAATGTAAATCTACACAAATTTTTAACGAAACATACATCTTATTTACTACTAATAATAAGCCCAAAAACCAATATTAAAATTGCTTATGACTAACAGATCACAATCATATCCAATATTAAATTTCTTGGAATATATATCAATGATACAGTAAACTGGAAATGCATTTTGCATAATTCTTCCAAAACTGAGTGCAGTTTGCTATATAATGAGGTATATTAAGCCATATATGTCTCTAAATACTGTATGAATAGTTTACTACTACAATTGTAATTGAATTATACATTATGGTTTACCATTGTGCGGTAAGTCACCTAACAGGATAAACATTTTCAGAATGCAAAAGAATATAATTAGAATTATGCTGGGCTGTAAAAAGTGTCTCATGCAGATATCTACTTAGGAAATTAATGTAGATATCTATTTAGGAAATTAAAAGATCTTACCTTTAACATCTCGGTATATACTTTCTCTTATGCTTTTTGTGGTAAAAAAAATAACCAATTTATTGCAAATTTGAAAATTCAGTCTACATACCTGACAACATACAAACTTTCATTAATAAATATCTAATCTGACAAAATATAAGAAGGGAATTTACTATTCCGGAGTAAGGGTTTACAGTAATCTTCCTCCACACATCACAAATATATATGATAAAATTTTTTAATTACAATTAAAACGGGTTTTATACCTACATTCTTTTCACTCATTAGAAGACTACTTTCATTATAAACATCTATTAAAGCATTATAAACATCTATTAAAGCATTAACTTGTTTAACTGTTAAAATGAGACAGAAATTTGAGGTCCATTAACTAATTTTTATGTTCATATTGACCCTAATTTTATAATTTTTTTATCTGTAAGAGTGTTGTTTAGTCTTCTATGCACATATTTATTATAATGTTGTGCCCTGTGTCCAACAATTTTTATTATGCTGTAATATAACTGCACACTCCCCTTTACTGTTTATGACATTTGATTGTCTAGTCATTTTATTCTACGCAGTTCATTCTGCTTCGCCTATATTATGGGGTCTATTTTTACCTCAATTTATTTTTAGATTATACTATGCTTATTTATAACTATATTTTAAAGATTATGCTCATGTGTATTCTAGCACTATATTGTTTTGTTACTGTGTATATAATAATGTCTTATATCTGACTTGGAACCAACGAGTGTTATGTTCCATATGATGCTGTGTATTGAAATATGAGGCTTGATTTATTTATTTTACCCTATTTATTGATTATTCTGTTGATCATGTGTATGTGTTTTTTATTTACATGTTCCATGTCCAACATACCACATGTATATGGACTGGCAGAATGTTTTAAACAAACTAATTAATTAGTTAATTAATTATGGTCATCTGAAGATGAACTAGTAGTATCACAGATAGGTACAAACCTTTCCAAGAAACCTACTGCCGCTGTCAGGGGTGAAGGCTATCAATGACCCCAAAAAAAAAAAAAAAAAAAAAAAAAAAGGGTTCTATGATATGTAATTACATACCTTTCATGCAACATGTTTCAGCTTAATTACAAAAAGCCATCATCATGCTAAATTAGGGTACCAAATAAAAGTTATGTAAATTACATTAAACCATTGTTATTGTTGATACATGTGGCTTAGGTGTCACCTATACATTTTTCATAAAGATAGGCCGAATTCATGAAACCTTTTTTGATCTGATGCAGGTTCTGCATCAGATGGGTTTAAAATTGGATAGTTAAAAGCTCTTACTTCCAGGTGAAAGTGAAGATTCTGTAATATGTTGTTTGACCTCAAGGGGGACATCATATAATTTTGCGATAATCTGGAATGTTCTGAATGAAGAGGATTTTCTGGATCTTAAGCCAGTCTTGTTTTATTTTTGTTTATGCTTCACAATGTTACACAAGGTGAATGTAACCACCAGTTTAAACCCCTCGTTTGTCACTTTGTAGTCCTCCTGTCACTAACGTAACCACACTTTTACACATCACCTGTTGGATGTTACAGAAGGTACCAGTGTGTGCAGGGTGCAGCTCAAATAATAGCGCTCTCAGTATGTGCACAATTGGCATCTCAAACCATTTGCAGTCATCACCCTGCACATTCATCTCAATAATGAGGGAATTAGTTAACATCAAGCACATGTAGTGTGTATTATATAGTACATTATGTATGGCAACATGTGACCCAATATGATCACCTCTAGGCCAATAATGTAAAATTCATAACAAGTACTGTAGGGTATTTTATTAAAAGATATTAGTCATTGAGATCTCAAGTTCACATTCAAACCAATATATGTAGCTGTGTGAAATTTGTTATGACAATAATTAAAATGATTAAATTATGGTTAAAAGAGCATGTGTAGGTCACGCTTTTGTATTTTGGTGTGGCAGAAGAATATGCAGCATAAAGTCCATGGAATGTAGCCTTGTTTACTGTTGTGGCTGAAATACAAGTAATTATAGTAATAGTAGTAACAGATATGTCCACCAATGAACATGTATTACTCATATTACTCGACCACACGCGCACGTGCGGTTACACGCACGCACAGACATCAAGCTAAATTAGAAGCAACAGTCTTTTTAACAATATTGTATTTGAAAAAAAATCCACGAGTTTCTGTCAACCATGCATTTCAGTCTTTTAGCTGCCCCAACTGTATGCTGATGTAGACACCACCACAGCACTACACCACCACAACACTACACCACTCTCACACAGTCATTCATACAAACCATCAGCACTTCCACTGTTAATTCCTTGATAATGGCCTCAGTGGCCTGCAATATGTTGAGGTGTATTTGAGACTGCTGGGTAGTGCCAGAAGCAGTGTGAATGGTTCCTTCTAATTTTATGATTAACAGCCGTATGTGGTACAAATGCAATATTAACAATCATTACTTCAGATCCCACGGTTTCCACAGTGGTGCTACTTGTAGTGTTCAGATCTGTTGTGTGACACTGGGTTGTTCAGGTCTGTTGTGTGAGAATGGGTTGTTCAGGTCTGTTGTGTGACACTGGGTTGTTCAGGTCTGTTGTGTGACACTGGGTTGTTCAGGTCTGTTGTGACAATGGGTTGTTCAGGTCTGTTGTGTGACACTGAGTAGTTCAGGTCTGTTGTGTGACACTGGGTTGTTCAGATCTGTTGTGACAATGGGTTGTTCAGGTCTGTTGTGTGACAATGGGTTGTTCAGGTCTGTTGTGTGACAATGGGTTGTTCAGGTCTGTTGCGTGACAATGGGTTGTTCAGGTCTGTTGTGTGACACTGGGTTGTTCGAGTCTGTTGTGTGACACTGGGTTGTTCAGGTCTGTTGTGTGACACTGGGTTGTTCGGGTCTGTTGTGTGACACTGGGTTGTTGGGGTCTGTTGTGTGACACTGAGTTGCAGCCAGCTGTCAGTCAGTCTACAGTTCAAATCCCAGAAGTCAACCCAAGATGCAACAGTATTTACTTGACATTTTATGGCAATTAATAGTGTTAGTGCCTAACACAAGCTGTTTTGTGACCTGCACATTAACAAGAAAGGACTGGCTCCAATTTGGTACAGCTGCACGTGTTCCAAACAAGAAGCAAAATGTTCAAAATCTATCACTGCCTTGCCTACTGTGGTTTGCAAAGTTAGGAGCCAGTGTGTAATCCGAAACCTGACAGCCTTTGGCTGCCAAAATTGTAAGTACAGGAGATTAACACCAGCCGTGTGCTGCAGTATGACAGTTGTGGTGTGGGATGCTGTGTGCTGCAGTATGACAGTTGTGGTGTGAGATGCTATGTGCCAGCTTCAATCTGTCATGTGACAGAGCCAAACAAAATGTAACATTTCATTTGGGACTGACTGGCACATCAGAAAGAAAAAGACTGTCAGACTGATTGATCACTCAAGCTCCAGAAATTTTAATTTTCAACTTTCTGGGGTAGAAGTAGATTCTGGAAGCTGTAGAAGCACAAAATACATGCTCTCTAGCATTTTGGTATTTGTAAAGAACAGACTGTGTTGCGCACTATGCGAGGCTACATTCCAGCAAAGAGAACTTACATTCAAGATGTAGGGAACTTAAAAGTAAACTTATAAGAAACTGACAGTGAATTAGATAAACAAGGAAGAATATGCATTGTGCATAATTACGTAAGAAAGTCACAAAAAAGAAGTGACAATTTTTCTGTGTACTCTTAGAACTGTATGCATGGTATCTAAGTGCAATCTGGCGCTACACCAGCAAGTTTGTAGCCTCTGCAATACTGACACAAAATAATTCTTTGAGTGTAACTCATGCCCACCAACTACAAAGCTGGACAGAGAGTGACAGTGTTTTCTGCCATTTCGGAGCAGCACAGTGCCCTTTGAACATCAGGACCACTAACTCAGTAAAAAAGAGTCACATCCCAGCAAACTTATATCCTCAACCACCATTTACTTCTTTCAATCGCACGGTTTCATACAGCTGTCTGTCTCTCCATAACAGTGCTCTGTCTCCAACAAACACATCTAATTAATTTATTTTCACTAAATTCAAAATCAGAGTTTGGTACACTTAAAAGATCTATCAGAATTTATAAATATGTAATCTATACAATACCATCTTCTTGTTACAAAATCAACCAAAATAAATTAATTGTGTGTGTTTAACCCCTTGTTCACAAGTACAGGGATCTTTATAGACAAGCAGAAGGCAATCAGTTCCTGTGGGTGGAATTACTGCAATATGCTCTCTGTGTACGGCCTCCAGACAGTGTCACCTGGAAAGAAGAAGAAAAAACAAATTAACAGAATTACACTGACAGTTATGATATGACATAATAAGGATTTTTATTCATTAATCCAAATCACTGACAAAATGTTTCTCTTTCGGCGTTCAGCTCTGTCAGAATTTGGTCATTCTCATCCCCCCAAAACGGAACTGTAGAAATGCTCCAGCACCACAAAAATCTCTAAAACTCCACATTTTGAAGTAACAAAAATGTTCCAACAAAATGCAGTTTAGCAGTGACAGTGTACTGTCACAGTGACAATACACTGTCACTCACCTACAGGGAATGGCTGCAAGATGCATAGCAGGAAGACCCATCAGTGTAACAGGAACTGCTTCTGCTACAAACTACAGACTTTGTACTTCTGCAGAAAACTAAGTGACAGTGACTGATTTTAAGATAAACATTACAGTTCTACGAGCGACTGCAGTCTTCACTTGTTCACGAGACGTAATGTGCACAAGTTTTCAGCCCACGCCTATATGTCCTACACTGGAGTAAACTGAACACAGCTGATACACAATGCACACCACCTATTGGCCCACTCCCAGCAGCTACTCATAAAAATGTGCACCAAATACAACTGGAACATATTCTACAGCGTCTTGCACTGCTGACTTTAGTACATCAGCTGTATCACACAGCAAGCCTGCATCTGCCTGGACATCCAGCTACAGCTGTCATGATCATGTCAGTGACACAACATGTCGTAGCACCTACAAACAACTGATTTTCAGTCAATGTGAACCGAACCACTTAGTAATTGTTTTCACCAAAAATTGATTTTTTTTTGATTATATGCGAGTCCATTAATATGATTTCAGAAACACCACAAATTTGTATTCTTATATTCAGCACTTTTCAGATGGCACAATAAGCCCCTAGTAGAGCACAGAAGAATTACAGCTGAACAGTTGATATCCTGTTGTCTGCAATCTCAGCCTCACATTAGGTGACACTGCTTCCCTCATCTGGGTGTACTTTCTATCTACTGGTGAAGAGGCCCATCAATAATAGATTTAGATACGTCACTCCAACCGTACAAAGCGAATTATGCCAATTTTATGGAAAGTATTTCAATTCTAAAAACATAATCTAAGAACAAGCACACTGTTCATATCACTCACAACTGTATGCAGGTGCTGTCACTGTCCGTGCTCAACAAGACATGTCAGTCCCAGTGCACATGTCAATGTAGCTCACGTGAACAGTTCCATTTGTTTACAGCCCCTCTACGCTGCCTGTAACTACTACATGCGTGTGTCTTACGTCAACACTGATATAAAAAATGTGGCACTAGGATAGCATAGTTGGCACCTACACTGCCAGAACAAATGGCACTACAAACATACGAAACGTTAGGAAATACTCACCCAATGACACGGCACCACTTCCCTGGATACTTCAAATCCTCGGTGAAGAATTTTGCTGCACAAGTTTGTGTGGCAGCTGGAACAAGTGTCTACACATTTCATCCACTGCCATGTATGACAGTCTGCTGCAAAGTGTACATCTGAAGTGGTATTTAAGGCACGATGTGGGTAAAGAAGAGCACAGGTAGTCAGCACACTTACAACTGAGGAGCTGGGACAGCTCAGTTGGCACACTGACTAGGCTTGGGCTCAGTGATATGGGGTCTGATTCCAAGCAGAAGAGATTTTTCTTTTTTCCATAGCATCCAGGCTGGCCTTAAGGCCCAACAAGCCTCCTCTTCAATGGGTGCTCGGGGTAAAGCAGCTGGGGTGTGAAGCTAATCACTCACATCCATCTAGTGCCGAGGTTAATCTGAGTGGAGCTAAAGTCCAGTCCACCTGCATGCCTTCATGTCATGTACTGTGACAACTGTACCTTAACCTTTTACATGTCCAAAACAGGAAGAACTACTACAACTCAGACACCCTCTGTTCTTGCATGCAATCTGTCTCCACCAGCCCCCACAGGGAAGAAATAAGGACCGATCGTCTGCACCTGCTGCCAGAGTTCTCTGCATGTCAATCAGAGGACACAAGTCTCTTGGAATGCGACACTGTGTCACCGGAAACCATCAACCTAATGACATCACAGTGAGAACCTCAGATCTCACAAATTCCAAGCAGTTAGCAGGGATACTGCCACTGACAGCGTTTTGGGATCCACAGGATTTATGTTCTTCAGTTCTTGGGCCAGGGGTCAACAACAAAGAAAAATGCTTGTGCTGTGATGATACAGTGACATCTTAGGTGCACTGGAGAGTGCAAATACTTGGTATAACCTGAAGAGGTTATACAGAATATTTCTTATTGTTGGACTGCTTGCCACAGCACATGCAGCTGCCACATTGCAACCAATGATTACATTCACTCAGCAGAACTCAGTCCAGCAATAAAAATCCTCTCTGCTTATCACTAGGACAAATGCCTCAAGAACTCTGGTGTTTGTGGATAAAGAGATGAATGATTCATTATTTGTATTTCTATGCAACATCTGCATTCACAAAACAAATATGACAACCGTGGATGTTACCTGCTGAACATCCAACCCTGCCTGTACTACAGTTTCACTGAAATGGACAGTTCTAAGGAAGGATTCTGATTTTGTATGTAGGAGGTGGGCAGGTCAATACCAACAGTGCTTAAGTTTTTAGCCAGTGACATTAATGAACAGCAACTTTTAAAACAAAAGTAGAAAATCAAAGTGGCTCAAAGGTGAAGTTAGAAGTGTCTTTGTGAGAAAAGTGACACACATAACAATTTTTTGTCTTTCACTTTATCACTCCTATGAAGAATACCATTAAGCAAGGTTTTCCAAGAGTATACTAGCATGAACTGACAGACACAATACACATCCAAAACTGGTGTCTTCAAAGTAATTTTGAAGTTATTAGCTCTCCACTCTTCTTCCTTAATTCCTAGAAAATGTTGCAATTTTGACAAGCGTAACTTTTATTGCAAAGCTGTGACATGATTTATTCCACGAACAGAACTACAGATGTGAACAGTAAGCATGTACATTTTGTGTTATATTCTTGGATCCCAACAAGAAATGAGCCTGGCAGCCCGGTGGCAGTGTACGAATATATCGGGCGCAGATTAGAGCAACATACATTTGCCAGATATCTGTGTAAGCTTTATACTTGGGGTTCAATTCCAAGCAGGAATAAGAATTATTCTGAAGATTGTTGCAATGCATTGCTAGGCAAGTGGGTCCTGATGACTGAAGGATCGTAGTGCCGTAACATTCAGAGTGGAGCAATTGGTTTCACACACATTAAACAAGAAAACTGTCAGTTACATATTATGTGACATATATGTAAATGTCAGTTACACAGTTTATTTCTGCAGTTATCATTGTAAGTTGCAGCTCAAACATCTGAATCTTCAAGTGAGACCCTGAAGAAAAAAGACAACATGATCTGTCAAAATGTCAGGTACCACTCATCCGATGACACAGTGTCACATTCCACCATCGTGAGATCCTCAAATATTGCAAGAATAATGCAACCTGACTGAGTTTACTCAGACACTTCATATTCAGCACTACTGAAGTGGCTCAAGGATGAGCCTAACCATTGACATCCCTCTGGCGATGAAGTCTACAAAATGTATGGTGCATTATATTCATGCCCTCTAGGGTGCACCATGCCCCTTTGTGTGCTGCACTACATTCTCCTTGCACTTTACTCACCTTGTAGCTGGAAACCGCCAAGCATGTTGCAAGAGGCTCAACATGCAATGCTGTTAAACCATTACACATTGATACAGATTGCAGAAATCTAAGAATATGTTGCTAAAACAAATGCCATTTTGCATTAATTAATATGACAGTAAATGTACAATTGTACAGTCAACATAATGAACTTAAAGCATGTATTTCCAGCGGCATCAAACAACCTTTTTAGACACTAATTACACCATCCAAAAATTTGATTAAGATTAAAAAAAAAAAATTGCATTGAACTTTTGGTATCTGTGAACTAGTATAAATAAAATTGAAATTTAAAAAGAACATTATTTTCAACTATATATATAATTATATACAAACAGTTAAATTAAGACAACAATAATTTGGTCTAGTGTCTTTAAATATGTAATGATTTTTATAAAGACCAGATGCTCACGTTAATGTATCTGTACTTAAAGTAAGGCATAATTAGTTTAAAATTCACTAAAGAATAAACTGTTCAGTTACACAGTTTCTGTTACAGTTGCTATGATTTGTTTCAAACATCTGAATCTCCAGTGCGGTATTTAACATCGGAATGTCAGCGAACTGCAGGTCTCTCTCAGAAATAAACTAACATCACAACAGTTAGGTCCTTTTGCCAAAGCAGAGTTCATATTTACATCTTCAACATGACCAATTTAAAATTCCTTTCATATTTTATTATTAAGCAAAGGAACTGCAAGACTTGATAAATAGAAAAAGAGATCACCAGGCACAGTGCAAGTGTTCAGTCATCTGGGGGTGTGCAAAGGCACCCAGCAGCAGGGGTTTCGTTAAGTCATTGTTATAGAGTTCATTCACAGACTCATGAGTTCTGGGTGGGCATGGCTAATAGTGTGTCTCCCTGTACTTGCCAGTTCCACATCTGGACTGGTGGGTGAGGAGGGGGGAGGCACACTCCTAGTCACGTCCGCCCAGAGGTCCGAAGTCGATGAACGACCTCCAACTTCAGACTGGTTTCCCATAGAAAGACTCATGGATTCACCCGTATTGCATGTGTTTGCTGTCAAAGAGGAAAGGTCTGGGACTGACTGAGGAAGATTTTGAAGATGAGAGGAGATTATTCTGACAAAACTTTGAGAAGGAAGGAAATGCTGAGGGGTTTGTGTTCAAGACATATTGTCGGAGCTGGAAACCAGGTTTTATTATTTTGGGGCACTGTCCCTGAAGTAATTCATATATACAGTTTAGGAATCTTACTTTGTAGAGTTAACAGTAAGAAATGACTCTCCAGTACATTATATACTATACTGATAGAAGTAAATAGAAGTGATTTCATTTATATCACCCCCAGTATGACACGGTCTGGTGATCACCACAATTTAAGGTTACATCCCCGGGTCTTGGCCCACAGCTTAGTCAGATGTGACACATAACTACCACAATTTCAGGTACCCGCAATATGAACATAACACAATGGCAGTGTTCCTTGGACCCCTGGTTGAGAAGCACCGCCCTACATACTGATATACATTGTACAGTAACATTCACTGCTCTTCTCTGAAGAGACAAGACCAGAACGTGTTATATCACACAACTGCTATGCTTGCATTACGTACAAGCAGCACTGCACTGGACTGAAGTTGCTTAAACTGTATGCCAGTGTTCCACTGATGCTTCTTGCATGGCTCAAAGTTAAATTTGTCTTGAGACCAAGAATCACAGAAAAAACTTTGCTTATCACGCAACATGTGTGTGTTTGTGTTTGTGTGTGTTTGTTGTGTTTGTGTGTGTTGTGTTGTGTTATGTCTGTATGTGCACATACGGTATGCTAGCTTCATCTATAATAAACTACTGTATAACTTTTAAATTCACTGCAGAATCATAATTTTGTACAATTATACCCAGATATCAAGATAGTTTATTATTGTGCTCAGGGATCTGAAAGGCTATCATTGCAGGAGAAAATAAGATTTCTGCAAATGCTCAAAAATACTGCATGGTACTGATCTGTGTCATCAAAGGCAAATATGTGTGGGTGCCATAGAAGAAAGTACACATACTGGAACAGTATACTGAGAATTCTTGTCCCCCAAAAATAATTTAAACCACTCTCATGGGGACTTATGTTTGTACACTGCTGATTCATTTACGTTGCACTGTGTTCGTACTGCAGATGATAACACGAGCTATGTTCTGATACGGCCAGTTTCATTATCAGCTTCAGCAACTGACACATTCGACTTTGTTTTCAAAACAGAATACAGATGTTGATTTTACTCAGCATTCACATGATGATGGGAGAATCAAAATTAAAAGAAGCAACTGAAAGACACAATACATCATCACTCAATTTGTCTTCATTCTTTGAAATAACTGGGCCACAGAAGCAGACAGCCCCTGGGGGGTGGGGGCGGCCAGTTGTGGCCACACGGTGGTCAGACGGCTCCATGCTGGGATGGAGGTGGCGTCGGTACACGGTTCGGTTCAGCGTTACATGGGACCATCGTCAGGTTTGCAAGAGCACCACCACTACTTGAGTCTGAGAAAGCAGACAGACGACGCGAGCCTGAGGGTACGATAACAGCTGGGGTGCACGTTGTCTTGGTGCTCCATGATGAAAAAGAACCACTTGACACACTGTTACATCGCACAACCCGTGTGGTACTACTGCCCCCACTTGACCAGTCCCCAGGATCCCCGCTACCGAGCATACCTGCTGAACTTGTCCGGTATGGTGGTGGAGATTCACCATCAAACACTGTGCGGTTTGGTGGTGGCCGAATACATTTCTGGTATATTTCACTCTCCTGAAGTGCAGAAAATAAAATGTTAGTGTTATGACATTTCATTAAAATATTTTATCTCAAGAAAGAAGCTTCTCATTCCATGACAGAGAACTTTGCTGCAGTATAAAATGGCTATTGATCAAAACAAGGCATTTCCTTTTGTTACAGGATGCAGAAATTGACTGGGCACTGTCCTGGTTCCAATCAATCCAAATCCCATATCTTCTTAAGCTCTTTCTGTATGTCTAGGTCTCGTAAATTATCTTGTCCCATTAGTTTTCTTAACAAAAATGTTGTATGCATTCCTGTGTTCCCCATGCTATACATGCCTGTCCATCTTGTCCTTCTAAGTGACTAGTTTCACATTCAACTTCTCACCCAGCTGTACATTTCACCAGAACAACACCACATAATTAAGTGTGACAAACATGCAGTGTTCAACTCATAATGTGATGGGCTCCTGGTCCATACGTCAATTTCAAAATACAAAATTTTCTGAAAATCAAAACCCCAAAACATTCTAAATACATAAGCAATATCAAAGTCACAAACACTCACCTCTCTTTAATGACTGTAAGTACACCATACAACTGGAATTAACAGCACAGTATCCTTACTATGATTTTGTGTGTGTGTGTGTGTGTGTGTGTGTGTGTGTGTGTGTGTGTGTGTGTGTGTGCGCG
>Ga0268261_10002485_pt1 | contig 13224 bp, 4 predicted proteins | sample TergutNc150P1_FD_190353 | JGI IMG/M metagenome (GOLD analysis project Ga0268261, IMG submission 190353) | Nasutitermes corniger P1 segment gut microbial community from laboratory colony in Florida, USA - Nc150 P1 (SPAdes) (version 2) | ecosystem: Host-associated > Arthropoda: Insects > Digestive... | reverse complement strand
CTGCGACGAGCTGATCACTCGTCCAGAGGAGTCCTACCGACTGTGCTGCGTCGTTGTGTGTGATCTAGAAACATCAAGAATGGGTGCTCCATATATATATGACATTAGTCACCTAAGGGTTAATAGCTGATAGTGCGTTGCCGACAGCAGAACGGACGGGCGTAGTTCACACATCGGCTTTTTTTATTTACTTTGTAAAAAGGACACCTAAAATGGCTTGTAAGTCTTGTCACACAAGTAACTATATGATTATTGTTCGATTAGATTTCTATTAGTATTCGATTATTGTTTTCGAGAAAGGAGCAAAAAATACGCACTTAAATGGACATTCCTTCTCGGCGTACGAAATATTGTTGCTTAAAAGCAATCCATTAACCTTGTAAAGGTTTCTGTATTTATGTAGTATCAACCTATAGCTGGAATTTCGAAAGTTTAAAAAAATTAAATTACGATTTTATGAAATATAAGCATCCGTATATTAAACCTTTCATGATTTATTTCACATTTAAGGTCATTGTGACCAAATTCTGTCCCATGTAATATGTGTAAATAAGTATTTATGCCTGAAAAAGTTTATCTTTCTCTTCTTCGAGTGCCTTAACTAACTCCGAATCCGGAGCATAATATAAATTTTGAAATGTGTAACTGATTACCCAGTGACGGCTATGTGTTAAAGTTACTGTGTAATAGTCAAAGACTTAATTCATTCAGCGTGTGTTGTTCATTTTTCTTGTGTTCTGTATTCTGGCACTGTAAACAACATATTCCTGACTTGCCATGCAGGTGGTTTAACGTCGTTATATCTGCGCGTTGCTGGCGTATTGTTATTTGTAGATGAAAACTTTTCTACAGGTCTGAAGTTGTTGATGATGTTAAATCTGAAGTAATGCCATTATAATTACTAGTACACTGTGTGGCATATTGAAGTATAATGTATCCCAAAAAACAGTATTACTTCAGGACTAGATAATCGCTGTAAATATGTTCAGAAATTCAAGTGTATTCATACCGTGCATGAATTGACAAATTATAATTAAGTATAATATTCAACAAAATACCAAATTTTACAATATAAAACAATAAACTGCACCTTTTCTAAATTAATCTTTTTATTTTTAATTTTTTATGTCTTCTGCATGTTTCGAACCCGCGTAATCATCTTAAGGATGATACTGATGCATGTAAAACAACCCATACCATACCCGTTTATACAACCGTCTTTCTGAAGTTGAACCCTCTGGTTCGAAACACGCAGAAGACATAAAAAATTAAAAATCAAAATATTCATTTAGAACAAGTTGCATTTTATTGGTTTATGTTATATAATTCTATTACAATGCACGATGTAAAAAACATAAAAAATCACAGTGTTTTAGGACATAGGTTTTTATTTGAAACATTACATCTACAACTGTTTCGATCCATTAAGGATCATCTTCAAGGATAATCACATCAAGTAATCCCAGACTACTATACTAATTCTACTTTATATAGAATTTTCTCCACGTATTCCCTTATATTTTATGGAATTCCCGATGTTAAGATTTATCATAAAATTACTCGTATTACTTTCAATTTAAAGTTAACTGAAATCTTATTTCATGCTTTACACATATTTTCCGAATGTGACTTTTCTTGACCATCCAAATTGCAAAGAAACATATCAGAGATATGTTTAAAATGTAAAATCTATGTACTGAAGCTTTTTTATTTTGTTGGGTACTATATTATAACCAGTCCGTAAATATTTAAATTTTATAATCATAATCTCTTTTAAGTTGCAAAATTAAAATAACGGAACATTTTCACGGCTCGAAATATTTTTTGTGTTTCTGCAAACCAAATCTCAAGTTGGTCTATTCGTCTCAGAATAGGTGGAGTTCAAGATGGACTGAATATGTTGTTTGAATATAGGGAAAAAATAAAAGCATGAAGCATTCTTTTGGGATGCCTTCTGAAAAATGGCAAATGGGTGACAAAGACGTAAATGAGAATATAACATTAAGGTGAGTCAAAGGTAGATATATTGGGAGATTTTTGTAGTTAGCCAAGGGATATTTCTAAATGTAGGTTTGGTATTAACGGTACTGAAAACTAGATTTCTTTAAGACAGTAAGTGAAACGTGAAGTTTTCATAAAGTTGAGAATGAAGATTTTTTTTTCCGTGAGACGTGACACAGTATAGCTAAATATCATATACAAAACTGTACTGCCTCACATCCACGAAAAATGCAGTCTTCACCAGATGGCAAATTGCTCACAACAAACTCTTCATAAAATCTGTGTTTCTCTCATAGCATGTGCTTATATATGCCGTGAATTTTAGAATAAAGATAATTTCCCTGAACAGCATTAAAGAACCTGGGTGATTTTAGGCTTCCGCATCGAAGTAGATTAGAACTGCGCTCTTCTGGGTTAATACGCGGCGGGTAGTGGTAATTTATTACCAACGTTTCGGAACAACGTATCGGTCCCATGAATATGTGGCCGATTGGTTGTCCCTAAACGTCGGTAAAGAATTACCACTACTCGCGGCGTAATAACCCAGAAGAGCGCAGTTTTCTTTAAAGAACCTGTTTCTATAATAAAGAAGTATTGTGTTTTGTGTGAAGTATGATCTGAATATTTGTGTAGTTTGAAGACGGATTTTATACTGCAAAAGACTGAGTAGTCAATTTAATGTTTATGAGTCTGTGCATCGTAATAATCTGATATGTAATTCCAACTAGATGCACAAGTCACAGAGTTTTTTATTTAATCTGGTAACTGCTCTACATGTTTCGGGTGTTACCACCACCCATCCTCAGGAGCACAAAGCAACTGCATCTACAGCATCTGGTAACCATTACACCGTACTGTTATCTGCTACTATCGTGGAAAAGTTGGAACTGAATTGGGTTCAGTTCCAACTTTTCCACGATAGCAGCAGATAACAGTACGGTGTAATGGTTACCACATGCTGTAGATGCAGTTGCTTTGTGCTCCTAGGGATGGGTGTTGGTAACACCCGAAACATGTAGAACAGTTTTCAGATTAAATAAAAAACTCCGTGACTTGTGCATCTAGTTGGAATTACATACCAGATTGAGTAGTCACGCGATTAATAAATCTGTCCGATTAATACGAAATTTACGTACTGGTGTTAACCAGTACGTAAATTTCGTATTAATCGGACAGATTTATTAATCGCGATAGTTCGAATATACCTGTTTTTATCACATTAGGTAGGCTTTCCTTTCTTTGGCTTTTGTATTATTGCTTTTCTTGTCAATATCAAAATAGGTAGGGGCTGAAAATTAAAAAAAAACTTAGATTAATAATTTAAGTATTCTGCTTGGACTGCCTGCAAGACGTATGCAGCGAGATCAGTCTCAAATTTGGTAATCTTGTACCACTGTAAGAATTTTCACATCTCTTAAAATGGGAATCATCATAACCTTTGTGTAAAACCTCAAATTTCTTGTTAGAAATCAAATTCGTATCGTGTAATTAGTCTAAAGAAAAGTTTCTGGTGAGAATTTCTTTGGCATCCAAAAACTGTGCCGCAGTATTTAGCTATACACTATGGCCCTTCATGAGCGACTAATTTAAGGCAGCAAATTAAAATTGTAATTAAAGTACAAAATATCTTCAAATGTCACCTGCTGCGCTACTTAAATAAACGTAATTTGCACCATCCGTAGTTAAAATCAAACAAATCTAATCCGACTGAACTATACAAAGTTTATACAAATCATTGCGAATTTAGGAGGTGGCACACAAAGTGTCAGGCCATTTATTTTTAGTCTCTCAATTAATACTGTACTGGCAATACATTTCATACTTCGCGGGCGAATTCATTATTGCTTGGAAATGACGCTGGTGGGCAGCAGAATAGCGTCTTGATGATGACGCTGGTATAAAGGCAGTTTCTAAAGGTGCGGGTAAATGGTATGTTCACTGTCAAAAAGAGCAAAATTCTTGGTGTTTGATGAAAAAAAGAAGAATTTTATTGGAGCACAGAGACCAATGTTGACGGTGCCACCCTGTCATGTAGTGTTTACGGAAGTACCTGTTGCTGGAATTCTACACTATGGAGTTCGATAGGCAAAAAACCGTCCCTAAGCTGCACGGCGTCACGTTTCAGAAGGCATTAATCTTGATAGTCACCAATCCGTCTGCCTCCAATCTCACGTAGAAGAGCGACTTGTTATCATGTGATCGTTATTGTAAACCAGGCCCGCTCAACCTGTAGGCCGTAAGCAACATGCTGGCCGCGGTAGAGTTTTATGTTGCACTCTGAGAAATTCGAAATGAGAAAAAAATTTGTAGCCCTTTCCCCGGCAATACCGAAATAGAAAACCGAAGAAATTAGGAAACAGGTTTTTTATTTATGGAGACTATATTACATTGCCAGTTCAGTTAATAAATATATGCTAAAATACCAACAACCAGGGCTATGTTGTGAAGTAATCTTTTTTTTTCAAACTAATTTTTCTTCTTATTATCGACACGTTTTTAATACACGTGGTGTTTAGAAAAACACACAAGTGAAATTATCCACATGATTATAGGTGTGCTTATTCATTCTTCCTTGTGTATACTGAATTTCATATTGCCCGCATACAAAACGCAATTATTTCCGAAGTTGCCCACATTGTAAAACAGGTTGAGCAGACGTGCTGTAGATCGTAGATTTCATGGTAACATTAAGACGTATGCCGACAGCATACGCTCTTTTATTTAGTCCATAACTGAAACAACGCATCGACTAAACAGACAAGCACATTTTATTCCAGGGTTCTTAAAGCCTGCCTCGTGTAAAGAGACAGGCAGGATTAGTGTAAGCTTTCTTGAAGCATTTTTAAGACTGAGGTTTCAGGGATAGTAAAGATTACTAATGCGGTCTTTTGGGTTAAAATTTCACGTAAGATGTTGTGTTGGTATAAACGCTTCTGAGGCACATACATCCTTCATTTATAGGGTGGAATATGTAAGCACTATTTTAATCCACAACTTTGTTATGTATAGCATTTTTACCCGGCTACAAAGTGCTATAACTCATAAAACCGCAATGTCATTCTTATTCCGATTTTCTTATATTAATTTTGCCCTTATTAATAATTACTATTTGCCAGGCACAATGAAAACGATTTAACGTCCTTAATTTATAATTTAAGGCGAAGCGAACTGCCCTCATGGATTTTATGTTATTCACGCACAGTGCTGTAATGTTTCAAAACATTTGGCCTACTTGTAGAAGGAAACTTTTATGATTGGGTATAGTCTATTCCTGTTAAAGTTACCTGTTTGCATTTATGATTCACAAAACTGTGTGGAAAGGTATAATATTAATTAGAAATCAGAAGTGTTTTGTCGCCGGTCACAATGGAAAAGTTACCAATTAAATTCTAGAAGTTCCAAGCAACAAGGATATTATTTGAGGAAAAAATATCTGTACTGTATTATGTTTTATTATAGTATTTATTCCAATAAATGTAAAAGCCCAAACTTTGCTTTAAATTAAGGAATTTTTTATTACACATTTTAGTAGTGAAAGAAAACAGTACAATCTTCAAAGGAAAATTTGATGGGCTAATGAAGGCATATTTGCTAAATATGTGAGCCAGTTACTTTGCCCCACGACACCCACGATATTGTCTGCGTTATGTATACACGCCTGAGATCTTACTTGAATACTGTATTGTTACAGGCAGCTGCTGGCACCGAACTTGGTACAGAAGCATTTTCTGCCGAGCGGAGCAGAGCAAGTATCCAAACAGGTAAAGGAATTTACAGACACATTGTTAGTTAGCAAATAATAGCTTAGTACTTAAATGGATGGCTCGATTTTAAAACACCGTTTCATATTATGTTACACTTGGGTGTGCATTTTTTATCTGTGACGTCACAGCTCAAATAGGGCCTAGGCCGTCTCATTGTGGATGTTTCTGTATCACACACAATTAGACACAATCACCCGGTAAGACTCCTCGAAAAGAGAGATCAACTCGTCGCAGAGACTGCTACCTGCACAACACACAACAATAAAGAGACGAACATCCAACCTCTCAGCGGGTTTCGAAACGGCGATTCAAACAACCGTGTGGGCGCAGACCTACACCATAGTCCTTCATTTAATATTAAGCTACTTGGTGGACATTTAGGTAGACGTAATGTGGCATGTCTAGATCAATACGCTCTCGTAGTTAAAAAAAACAGCACCTGTGTTTAATTTTTCTGTCTTTCCTGAGCTTTGTCAGATACCAAAGCGGACCTATTGTATCTGAGGAATGCTCCGGGGCAAGCTACAATTTTGGCAGAGGCATTTGGCACTCTAAAACAACATACGGTACTCTACAAACCACATGGAATGCACCATCAAGCATTTTTCCGATGTCAAGATCCATATGTTTCTTTTCATAGCATCTCCAGGTTGAATTCGTTTATTCGCTAGCTGATGCATTGATTTCGCTTCAGCAGTGGTGGAGGGAAGCTTGCTATCTGTGTGGATAAAGTAGATATATAAACGCAAGAAATAAACTTAAGAGAGCCTCCTCCCACGTGATTTCTTACAGAACGTCTGTGGTTCCAAAAGAAGGGTCCATTACAGTACAAAAATAAAGGTTTAAATATTATTAATAAAAAGTCTCGTAAAATAATTGTAATACTTATTTTAGAGTTCGTTCAGTATTTTTAATTTGTTGCAAAACCAGCATCAATACAACAGTACTTTAAAGACGGATCTTTTATGGAATCGCAAATTATTTTAATGTTCATTTTTCCTTTGTAGGAAAAGCGATTTTATTTCAAAATATACTCATTTAATAATATTAATTGTGGTCTCTGCAGCTACTGAGCAAACTCCCTTGAGTTCAGTTTCAACAGAGACGGAAGGACAGTTGCCCTCTGAGTAGCAAGAGAGACTTGAGTGCAAAACAAATGAAAATAAAATTCAGTGAGACGAGGAAACCTAAAGAATACCTTCGGCAGATATGTATACTCTACTTTTACATTCTTCTTCTTATAAGTCTGTAACTAGTTTGATCGTGGCTAAGACATGACGATCATTCTGTATAGAATAGGTTTAAGACACGGACATACAGCAGTGTAGCTGGAGAGAAATAAGTCACCAGGTAAAGGAAAGATGTAATGACATGGAAAGACAGAATATGGTAGCAAATTGTCGGAAAAGATTTCATTAACACTGCATCAAGACTTGAATATTAGTAGAGGTAAGGAATAGCATTGTATAATGGAGTACTAAGAAGGAAGAGACGGGGTAATGTGGTTTTTGTCGGGAGTGTGGAAAATGAGAGGAATTAGAAGGTACAGAGATAAAGAAGATGCCCATTATGCTTAGGAGAATGTAAAAAAAATTGCTATACTTGAGACTTTCATGAACTAGAAAATGGAGAATGAAACTTTAAAAAGCAGTTAAACATAAACGAAGAGACTGTTAATAAGAGAGCACTAAAATATCTCTGATAAGCCTTGGTTGCAGATCTTTATAGATATTTGGAAGGCCTCAAATGTATACCGTTTAATAAAATAAAACATCTGTAAAAATTTAATGGCGAAGTTGCTACCACTATGACCAACCGGGTTTAATCGATAGGAAACTTTAAGCAAGGAACTAACAGTATTAATTAAATACTATATTATTATACTATTATTATCCAGGTTACACGGTAGCGCCTTTGGTTGCGCTACAAGCCGGAAAGTCGAGGGTTCGATTTCCGACGGAGTCATTGGAATTGCGGCTTGGCTAAAGGCGGCTGACAAACTTGACACCTTCATGTACCGATTGTCTAGAAATTCTGGAAGCTTCAGTCCTCTGGAAAAGTAGGGGCCTGTCCAGTCCTGTACAGGGATAGCTTTTTATGATCATTAGCTATATATTTACCGTGCCCCTACACCCAATATGCCTTCATGATGGGCACAGGGACAGCAATAAATTTACTGCTCTCTTCTTCTTCTTCTTCTTCTTCTTCTTCTTCTTCTTCTTCTTCTTCTTCTTCTTCTTCTTCTTCTTCTTCTTCTTCTTCTTCTTCTTCTTCTTCTTCTTCTTCTTCTTCCAGGCGCTGAACTTCCTAGTTGAAAGTTTTGGCCTTCTCAACGACATCTTTCCACTTCCCTCGATCCTGGACGCAGGCTATCCAGGTTTTGATCTTCATTTGGCAGATGTCCTGTGTGATGTTATCCTCCCATCTGTACTTGGGTCTTCCTTGTGATCTTTTAGTTAGAGGTTTCCAATTAAATGTCTTCATAACTGTTCTGGCATATGGCATCCTTTGTATGTGACCAAACCAACTTAGTCTTTGAGCTTTAATGTGATTAATTATATTTTTATGTTTTATCAGCTTATCTAATTCTTCACTGGTTTTGACTCTCCATATTTGGTTTTCGTTTGTGGGCCCAAATATTCTTCTTAAGATTTTCCTCTCAAAGATTAATAATTTCAGAATTGTGGCTTCTTTCAATACCCATGTTTCTGAGACATAAGTCACTATTGGTCTTATTACACATTTACTGCCCTACAAAATTTTATTATATGCCTCCCAGACCAAGAAGGAAAATAAGGTGAAAGAGTGAAGCAGACTATAAAGCACTGTTTGTATAAGAAATGTGAATTACTTCGAATGGCGTTTACAAACAGGAATGACTATGCTGAATAAAACGAAGCACTGGACCATACAATCGCTATATGTGGCTGCACAAGTCGAGATAAAGTTTTTTGGAGCTACGAAACTTAAAGATATTGAGGGTTTCTGTAAAATTATAGAATGTAACCGTGGTTTGTGTTTAAAAATACTTCGTGCTTTTCAACGAGAATTTGTAGGCTAAGTGGGTTGTAGGTATTACGGGTGAATTTACGAGGTAAGAAGGCCATAAGGATCCAATCACCGCATCAGTTCCTCCTCAGATTCTCTGCAAGGTAAGTGCTAAAATTAAAGGGTAAAATTTCATGCTTAATATCCTGCTGGTTTATGTTAAGGCTCTCAAAACGTGGCATAATCTTTAGACTACTTTGGTTTCTAAAGGAGATGGTAATGAAATGTGCTTGCAGAACAAGAGCTGAGACACTCTATCTCTGTTACTGCATATGGGCTTACAAATGTTGACTGCAAACTTTTATGCTCTTAGGGAAAACGCTTAAAACTGTCAGTAGTAGACCAATGTAAAACAAGTCTTTCACTCTCTTACAATACACGCTTCCACCGCTTCCTAACCACAAATTTAAAACCGATCACACTCGATTGTAACGCTGTTGTTAGAACAGTGATAGACAAAGAAATGTGCCACTTCAATATGCTGACAAATGCTGAGAAAGTTCTGTTCGTGGCAGTGGTACCCGGCAGAAAACGTGATTAAGGAGCACTGGTGGAATGATAGTGACAGGGGAAATGCGCTGGGCAGAAATTTGTATCATTGCCTTAGGGTGCGTAATAACAGTAAAATGTGAAGTCTGGACATGGTATTTAAATATTACGTTATTTTAAAGGGTATAGAATACATGTCTTTAACGCAGTCTAAAGGAAATCAAGATTTTTTATTTCTTGTGGGGATGTTGGGTACGTCTAGGTAGCTGCAGATGTGTGCACAAATGTCTATGCCTATGTCGTCGTGTGTCTCTTGTGTATGTGTGGCTTGAACCAAAACTGAATTGGCTCTACAGTTTCTTTTGAAATTCTCCAGAAAAAAAAACCGTAAAAATGCGCGCAGGTATGTTCCCTTTGTTTTGGTCTTACGATTTCTTACACCAGACGGCCGGGCGAAGGGATGTTAACAGGAAATCCGCGCAGATGTGAAAGCGCCTTAGAAGATGTGATTTTGAGATGAACGTGATATCTGTTTTTTGCTCCCGTTTCATATTGTGAATCGCTTGATCGATTTTTACGAAATTTGTTATGAATATTCAGTTGTAAGAGGAAACCCAACATCATGTTTGGTTAATTCTTGTATTCTGCAGTATCAACGTCATGAACAAGTGCATTTTCTTACCTGTTTTACTGAGACAAGTTACTTACCTCCATGCATCTCCATCGAAGCACTGTAAGAGCTGTGTATTTCCACGTGCATTAATAATCAACTCCATGGAGCTAAAATTTTATTGACAAGCCAGTAGTTGATCAGATGCCAAGGAATTTTTTTGCATTTTACATAACCTGAAGATTTATTTCATCATTCAGATGAGACGGCCTCCTCCTCAGCCAAAGTAATGCAATCCACACATTCTCTCATAATAAGAGTTTTATATTTGTACTTTTGTTATACTTTACTGACCAAACTGTTTTATGTCCAAATTGGAATACCTTGGATTGTCACTGTCGGTCAAAGACTAACCAACGTCCTTAGGTTAAATTACATCGGTACAGCTAAAAACACCTTTGTCCCAAGATGAACGTTTGCGGAGATAATGGCAAGATTAATTGTACCTGTAATGTTAACACGTGTGTTTAACATCTAATTAAAATATGAGTGTTATAACGACATACATTAAGCAGTCAACACAAAGCTTTTCTTAGGATTCCAAGTACTTTACATAGCACGCTACACTAACCTCCGCATAGCTTGTCTTGGCTGGGGGATCAAGGACGGACCTGCGCACTGTATAGTAACGCAGTACATCACGTGAAACTGCAACAAGTTAATATTTCTTCGCGTTATTATCTCCTTAAGATTTCATATTCGGAGATGGTCTTTTTGTGTTATATAAATTTAAATTAACCTAAAGAACACTATCCCGAAGTAGATTCCCCCTGAAATACGCTGTATATAGCGACGTTATTATCTATATCTCAGTATTGTGTTTTAGTAGTTAATGCTGTGACAGACACAGATTGTCACATCCGTCCACGTAAGAATTTTTTTGTAACAGTTTCTGTAACTGACATTCTGAACCTGATATTTGAATACTCTCTCTTCCCATAACATAAGCGTTCAAAGAAATTACAAAGTTGCAGTTCAACAATAGGCCATACATATTCATATCTGGTCTTACGGCCTGCATTATGCCGATATTTTTAAATTACTGCCAACGTGGACTTCTCTTCTTAAGGTTTGACCATGATGGAGGGTGCAGAACATTTATCTTGAAAAAACTGTTAGAATTTTTATTCATGAAAATGATGTTATACGCATAACACCGCACGGTAAAGAATAATCACGGCAAACATACCAATGTCATTTTTTTCTGTATTTAACAATCGGCAGCAGACTTGACGTCCGTGAACATTTTTTGGCTTTCTTTTGCTACTGTCACATGTGTGGGACAACATGTTTCGGAGAAGTTTGATTCTTATTTATTTAACAAACACATCAGTTGCTAGAAACTATGTAATGCTGGTGAACGGATGAATGCATGAATGAATGAATATGGGACATTAGTGGAATACTACTGACAAGGGAAAGAGAAGAACTCGGAGACAAACACGATCCTTTGCCACTTTGTCCAGCACAGATCGCACGTGGACTGGCCAAGGATTGAAAACGTACCTCTTCGCTTAGAGTCCGGTGACTAAACGCTGGAACCATGGCACGGTCCAAATCTTTTCTTCAGGTTGGTCGTATATATTCTTGTGTGTTATGACACCGTACACTGTAATATGTAGTTACAGACTTTTCAGAAAAACGCACTGCTTTTTCGAGTACGCAGTCATTGTCATCCTCGGAACATATACCCCACCTATCCAGAGAAATGGTGCTGTAAATAAGAAGAATCACAACTGCAGAACTCTAAAGGGTTGTATCAAGGATGCACAATTCTCTGAAAATCTATGAACCACCCTAAAATTCCAGACGCCAGAAAGGCGACATGCTGAAGACCCACAAATATTCATCCCCATCTTATAAAATTTAGTCGCCACGGCGACCTAGATTCTGGAGTTTTTGCACCTTTTCTTTCATAAGTGTTTGAGTTGTTATTTTACGTCCGCAGTTTGTCCGAGAGTTGCGGTTTTGCCAGACCGGCGGTTTGTTCGGTTCATGTTATGTCCACTGTAAGGCATACAGGACGACTACAGTTATGGGCGTTTACATAGAATGTGGCCTCTCGGGTTTTTAAATACATACGTACGTATATAGGTTAACGCAGGAATGTACAGATTTTCTGGTAATCTAGGAGCCACCTCAAAATTCTACGTATCAGAAGGGTGACAAGAAGTAAGTTCCAAACTGAGGAACCACAAATTTTTAAGCCACTGTACAAATCGAACTATGAGCGGCGACCTGACGCCCAGGATTTGTGCGCCCCTGGGTTAGTAGTACATTATGCCATTCCAGCTGCAATTCCCAGCGTAATAACTTCTGCAGCATTTCCTATAATCTTTCTGTTTCACGACAGTTTTCAATATGGCATCTACAAGCAATTTATAGCCTGCTACATCTTCTACAGTTGGCAGAACTGATAAAGAAAAGAGTGCTTCTTAACACAAAGCAAGCACTTTGCCACCCCTCGAGAACTTGAGGCTATTTTTGGAATAGTCTCTTTGTTTTGATAACCCACAACTTCGTGTGAAATTTCCCAGAGGATTCATACAAGCTCCATATGTCACAGCGTTTAAGCATGGTTTCCTTGCCCTATGGTTTTCGTTCTAACCAAAGTTAGACGATATTGCATAGCTTTTAAAGCACAAATTCAGCAGTGTTTCGGAAAGAATTTAATGGCATAAATAACCGCAGCAATTCGCTGTACCGACTACGCTACACAATACTATGAGAAAATTACGGAAACAAAATCCGTTACCGCTATGCGAAGTAATAATTTGTAATTTAGTACTCTAACGCGTTCCGTATCCCATGATATACACGTATACTTCGAAACAGAAATAATGTGCGTGAATAAACTATAGCATGACTGAAGTAAGAAAATATTATTGACCTGAGTAATGCATTGTACTTCGTATTTTCCAAAACTCTGTGCATCTAAGAGAAGAGAAGAGAAGAGAAGAGAAGAGAAGAGAAGAGAAGAGAAGAGAAGAGAAGAGAAGAGAAGAGAAGAGAAGAGAAAAGGGAAGAGAAAAGGGAAGAGAAAAGGGAAGAGAAAAGAGAAGAGAAAAGAGAAGAGAAAAGAGAAGAGAAAAGAGAAGAGAAAAGAGAAGAGAAGAGAGAAGAGAGAAGAGAGAAGAGAAGAGAGAAGAGAAGAGAAGAGAGAAGAGAAGAGAAGAGAGAAGAGAAGAGAAGAGAAGAGAAGAGAGAAGAGAAGAGAAGAGAAGAGAAGAGAAGAGAAGAGAAGAGAAGAGA
>Ga0268261_10002484_pt1 | contig 13226 bp, 7 predicted proteins | sample TergutNc150P1_FD_190353 | JGI IMG/M metagenome (GOLD analysis project Ga0268261, IMG submission 190353) | Nasutitermes corniger P1 segment gut microbial community from laboratory colony in Florida, USA - Nc150 P1 (SPAdes) (version 2) | ecosystem: Host-associated > Arthropoda: Insects > Digestive... | reverse complement strand
GGAGTTGGCTCAGGATAGGGACAGGTGGCGGGCACTTGTGGGTACGGTGAGGGACTTTCGGGTCCCATAAATGCGGGGAATTTCTTGACTAGCTGCAATGTTTACTGGTTAGCTTCTCAAGAAGGACTCTGCTCCATGGAGTAAGTAAGTATATTTTCTACTTTCCCTACCCCATCCATTAGCAGGCTGTTACAAAGGCCTAGACGGCGTTCTCCATATGTCTGCTTCTACTTATTTTCTTTTACTTACTTCTACGCTGCAGACGGGGGCAGCAATCTCGTCAACAAAGTAGGTACCTAGGTATCAATCTAGACGCTACGATATCCCTGAATCATGATCTTCATGTCTGACAGAACATAAAACATGGAACAAAATAAGTCGAAATTTATTTCCTTCTGGAAAGTGATAATGTGTAGCGTAATAGACATTTACTGGTGTTTTGAAGGAACGTAAACCCTCATTTTTAAGATTAGAAGGTGGAAACAGAAAGTTCCTTCAGACCTTCGGTGAATTTCTGTTGGGCTGCGCGGCATGATATCAAAGAAAACTTCAGTATTCCAAAATAACTTTGTCGGAATATATCCGTGCATCGTAGTATGAATCAGTAAAAATAACCAAAATGACGCAACCTTGTAACAGAATTTATTATTCCAGAGTTTACTGATGGCTCAACATGTTTCGAGCGGCATACCGCTCATCATCAGGAACTCTAAACTGTATTTGTAGCCTCTGGATTTTATACACATGTGGTGACCGGCCGTTGTCAAGGCTGAGTGGGAAAATGTGTATATAAACCAGAGGTTGCAAATAAAGTTTGGAGCTCCTGATGATGAGCGGTATGTCACTCGAAACATGTTGAGCCTTCAGTAAACTCTGATATAATAAATTCTGTTACAGGGTTGCATCATTTTGGTTATTTTTACTGACTTAAATTTGTTAGAACTTAAAAACTTATATGAAATAAGTTGAAATTGGTATTTGTTTGTGCACAGCTTGTCAGAGATATAACATTTTTAAAAATCGTCTTTTTTTCTACTCAGTCTACTAATTAGCTTCCTTTAGAATGTGATTAAGTACATACTCGTACATTATGGCTAGCAGATTGAAGGATGCGATATAAATGCTTAGAAGTGACATGTGTAGAAATATTTTTGTAGAAACCAAAAGTAGCAGCTGCACTTTAATAAGTCCAATAGCTATCGGTAATTTCATACAGAGAGAGGTAATTTGTTAACGCTGTCTCAGGCATCAGCTAAATTTATTGCCCTAAGGTAGATGGGCGCTCGATCAACAACTTTACGTAGACGTGTAATTATAGGGCAGCAGCATTTGAGCGATGCGTGTAAAATAACAAGTGGCCTAATCTTTGGTATTAATTTGGATTAATGGAAATTACCATCAATGTAAAGAACTGTCAGTAAAATGGATTCCGATAGCTGAACAGAGAATACCACTTATTTATTGGAGAATAATGAAGCAAATGGCTGGAAAAATAAGTCATTAACGAAGTTAATTATACTAAAACTACTACTCCTACCACAACCACCACCAATACTACTGCTACTAATTTGTTTCTGTGGCGCTGCGACCCAACGCGGGTCATGGCCTCCTCATTCTTGATGTTTCTAGATCACACACAACGACGCAGCACAGTCGGTAGTACTCCTCTGGACCAGTGATCAGCTCGTCGCAGAGACCTCTACCTGACAACACACAACACTCACAACAGAAAAACTTTCATGCCCACGGTGGGATTCGAACCTACGATCTCAGCAGGCGAGCGGCCGCAGACCTACGCCTTAGACCGCGCGGCCCCTGGGACCGGCACTACTACTACTACTACTACTACTTATTATTATTATTATTATTATTATATTTTAAACTAGGAAGTAATTAATATCTCTGACTATGTTGCAACTAGACAGGCAATGTAAATATAACGTACTACTGTAAAGGGTTCATGTAATATTTAGGCTATACTTTCTGGGTTAGCCTTATATCTTGATACAACTTCATTCAAATATAGCAATTTATGACAATTTGATGTTGCCGGCAACAATAAGAAATAATTAGTTCTTCATGTGAAGTGCCCGCCATTTTGCCCTATTTTAACCAAATTTGAAATTTCTTGACTAATAATAGTAATATTAATATTGCTATTATTTTTATTGTTATACCTATGACGATGATCTAGAAAAGGATTTGTTCATACGTAAAGCAACTGTGTCTTTAACATTTCAGTAGCGGATTGTAGTACACAAAAGAGCAAAGTGCGTGAGAATTTTTGTAGCCTAATTGCGCTGAATGTGTATATAGCAACAGAAGAAAAATTTCAGACGTCATGGATGGGTTTAATGAGAAACCAAAGAGAGCCCGATCACTTCTCTCAGTAGATCACAATTTAAAAATATTTGTTGGAGATTTCAGTGAAAACAGAGAGAAAATGCGTTCAAACTAAACCTTCTGAATGAAACGCAACATGAAATTAATAAAGTGGATGATGTAGGAAGATTAAGTTATGTAGTTAATGTAATAAATGCAAAGGCTACGACATTCATCTTTACAAGTAAACACACACTCACATGCAAACACTCACGTATGCCATCCCTCGTGGGTAAGTAGATTTATTTCTACTTCGCACACGGCAGGTCCTGAGTTTGAACATTTGCTGGGGGCGGAACAAATCAGAAGTTTATGTTGAATTTCTTCAGTCCAGCCAAGGAAATTCATTTACGGTACTTAAGTTATAGCTTTACCGCTCCTTTTAAAGCGTGTCGGCAAAATTGCTACAAGCGATTATTAGTTTCGTCATATCTGTCCATCTTCTGTCTGTCTGTGTCTGTCTGTCCGCATTCAAGGAACAACTCGGGTTCAGTTGGCGGATTTTCATAAAATTTTACATTCAATTATTTTTCGAAGATCCGTCCAGAAAATTTATATTCTATTAAAATCTGTCGAGAATAAGGGATACTCTACGTAAAGACCAATATACACTTTAATCATATCTCTTTAATTCTCCTTATAATTAAAAATGTTTCAGACAAAACTGTATGCAAAATCAGAAAACACATTTTTTTCAGTAACTTTCTTTTCGAAAATCACGCCTTTATTACAAGTGGAAAAATACTGCAAAGCCGGACAGACCACAAATGACAATATGGCGCACAAGCATTCCATGCTGGATAGTCAAGGCTACAAACACACATACACACAGAATATGTAATACTCATTGCTTTTCCACTGCAACAATAATTGCAAGGAAACGCTTCATTGTTAGGTTATACGTACATTGTCCGTCTTGTTTTTTTTTTTTGCTTAAAAATAAATATCTGGCTTAGGATTCTTGTTTGTTGAGTTTTCTAGATCACAAACAATTAGACTAACGCACTCTGAAGGTGGACGATAGAAAAAGCTTCCAACAGAGGTCACTCCTACACAACACACAACAAACATAATAGAAAGAACATTTATTCCCCCTGCTGTCTTCCTCCACTAAATATCAGCCAGTTGGTGCTACGTAGCTTTAGATGTTATAAATATGGTTAAGAAATAAATACACATTCAGATCATCAGCTAGTTGACAAGAAACATTACGAAAGAATAATTTTCTTTGGTTCTTTTACAGACACGAGGTCCCTAACTCTACTATCACAACTTATTGGTTTTAAAAGCTAAGGAGCGACTGTAAATTGGTGAAAGAGCAAGGCATAATTAATGTTAAAAAATAAACAAAGTGAATATTAAATAAGAGTATTATTTTAGAGTGTAACAATTTTTTGTGTTTCGAAAATATCGGAAGAGAATATTTGCAAAACAACTTTTTAAAACATATTACATTGAATAACAAAGTCTGAACTATGAATAGTTTTCAGCACAAATTCTCAGATTTTTCGCTGACATACCACTGAATAAAACTGAACATTTTCTGTTTAATGCCAATAATTTATTCTATATAATTGAAAACAGTTGAAATTTGAAGGACTGTTTGAAAACAGGGATGAGTTATACAATTTTGCCAGTAATACTGCGTATTAGCAAACTTATGTGGCTTATAATTCTGGTAAGTGACCCCGCACAATTTATTCTATAATATGTATATTTGAATTCTCTGCATGTTTCGAGCAACTTTGTGTTAATCTTCAGGAGGACAATTGTATTAATACAACTGTCCTCCTGAAGATGAGCACAGAGTTGCTCGGAGCATGTAGAGGATTCAAATAAACACATTATAGAAGAAATTGTGTGTCAAGTTGGTCACTTACCAGAATTATATGAAGATGCACGGTTAGAAAAATATAAAATTTATGTGGCTTATGTTGTATTTATTTTTAAAACTTGTTTCCTTTTCTACATTTTGATTCTGATTAAGGCCACATACCAGAAAAGATTTTAGCTTACCAGTAATACTCTAGGTTGAGAAACACTATTCAAAATATTACTTTTTAAGGAATGGGTCTCCAAACTGTGGCCCGCCATGTTATATTGTGCGGTCTGCGGCCAAATTTGTAAATTATGTTAAAGCTATTCAAATTATATAATGTATGCTAGATATTATTTTTCCACGTGCAGTCAGAGAACAGACCTTTAGTAGCGGGTGGGGACCTTCGGCATTAAAAATTAAGAACCCTATATTTTAAGGCATCTTAAACTAAGGACGGCTTAGGAATTTGGCGGTTTATGAAAGAAGAAGATGGAATAAAGCTGGAAACATAAATAAAATATGATAACTACAAGAGATAAAAATATTATATGCTTTACACAAATGTAGCACTTGAAGAAGAGTCAGAATAAAAACGTTACTGATATTAATACAGAAATAAATTAATATAACAACAAGCATCAAACTGAAGAGCGCGTTATTTCTTTAAAGCACTGAAATTAATGTACGTCTTACGTACCACGTGTTTCAACACCCAAGAAACTCTGTACCTAAGGCAAAGGAGTAACTTAATTGTCTTGTAACATGTACGCATAAAAATGACTATGTCCTTGAATAAATATGAGAGAGTTGTGGCTATGTTATAGCAACATCCCCTGTCCGTTGTTACAGGAAGTGAAGAATTATTTATAATTAAAGAATTGCTCTCTTCAAGGAGGGCAATTTTTGTAATGTAATAATTTTTGTAATGTAAAAATATATCTTATACTTTGAAGGATTTCAAATTTAATTTTATTTTCTTTATGTCGCCATATTGGATTTTTCAAAAGTTTTTGTATTTTACGTAGGTATAAAAGTTATCTTATTGTTGACCACATATATTGAAATTTATCAAACAAAATTTAAAAAATTGCAAATATTTTTTTTGTCGTTCATAGAAAGAAGATGATCATTTCTTGCCTAATTTTCGGTATAATATCACTGAACAAATTAGCACACGCTTCCTTTGAATTCACTATTAATTTTTTAAAAGACGTTACTACTTATGCTTTGAAATTTGTCTTATTGTTGCGAAAAATCACTCTGTCTTGTCATTTGGCAGGTAACAGAAGAGGAAACTTCAGTTAACATAAATAAATACTTTAAAATCAAGTATCAACTTATGAAACTTAAATAGTTGTTGAAAATATGTATTGGTCATTGACCAAACTGTCATCTCCATAAATCAGAGCCCTTCAGAAGAAACCAGTTAGTCATTTCGTCAAGAAATTCAGGTTACTTAATGAAAAGTGAAGGCTTATTACTACATTCAGAAGAGTTGGTCATTTTAGTCCGTGTCCAGTGACGGCAGTACGTATCCTTTATACCACACATCCTTAAGGTCGATAAGAGCAAGAACCTCCCATCGAAACATTGAAATTTCATGTGGTCTCTTATGAAATTGTTAGACAAAACATTTTGTGCATCCATGTGCATTGTATTGCATTACTTACAATGTCCGTAGCCACAGAAGTCGCCGGTTCTGATTAGGTCACCAAAATAATACCGGTGAATAGTAGGAGTTTTTAATGTCACCTGTTGCCTTCCCCATTTCTTAAGCAGCAACACAGAGATTGTGGCTCTTAACCATTTATTTTGAGGGATATTAATTATCAGTGGTCTATTTAGTAAAAGTGTCTGCGTGGTAGACCATGTATAGTCGACTTTACTTGGTTGGATATAAATGTGAGACACTGAAGGAAAGAATGCTATTAATAAGCTAATGTCGGAATACTTGGGAGAAAAATCGTTCTACTTCTACTTCGTTTACCACAAATCCCACAAGAATTATCCTGATTTAGAAACAGGTCGTACAAAGTGAGAGTCTGACGTTTAATAACTTTAGTTAAGGTCCTTATCGGCACTTGAGCGTAATTTAAAATATAAATAATCCTTAAAAAGAGATACTTATGTATACACGTTTTGACAGCATGAGGTAAGAGGTAAGTTACCTGATGAAAACGTTTCTGGAGAATATGCAGCAAAACAAACTTAATAATTTGTTTATTAGATCTATTATCAGACGGCAGGTCGGCCTGGTCACAGAATGTCATTAACATTCTGTTAAAAAACAGTCCGCTTCCTTTTAGGAAGTAATACATTAGGGCTATAAAACTTGAAAACTAGCGACCAGGAATTTTATTTCACGTTGAGGTCATAAAAAAGTTTTATGATAAATGTAGGACTACATATCTTTGCCCACCTTGTTGCTTATAACTGACATTTGTTTTTGGAGAACACTTTTTTTAATTTCAGGAAAGAGCGATAAATTTGTGCCTTTATTTAAAATAAACAATAGTCATATATATTGTCGTACTTGTACACCTGTCTCTCCATTCTTCTGTCTGTCTGCCTCTGATTTCTTTTCCGGGCCAAAGCCAAATAAGAGGATTTTGTAATTCACATATTCGAGGCTTTAAAGTAATACCGTTTTTCAGCCATATAAATCCTTATTCTAATTAAACCTCTCTCTTTGCCGTCATAAATAAACCTTATATTCGCATCATAAATTTCTATCCGAACTTATAGTAATTCTTGGCCTAAATGTGGAGCTAAATTTAAGAAATTTGCAACGTAAAGTAGAAAATTTATTTCTAAAAAAAGATATATTTACCGTGCTGGAGATTCCGACTGCTGAAGATTTCGACATCTGTCATAGAAAGCAAAGTTAATCCTAATATTGGTAAGGGACATAAATTCTTTTATCAGTAAAATTTTAAGTTTTAAAGCGAGAAACATTTTTCGGGGTAAAAGTAAAGTAGCCTTTAAATAAAAGAAACCGTATCCGTCAAACACAACCACTTATATTTATTTAGATATAGCTACATATTTTGGTCTGTAAAGACAACCATCAGGCCATCTTTAAAATGTTTACTTAAGGTAAGGCAAAATAGAGTTTTTTGTATTCGTACTATGGGGCCAATATATTTTGCAACAATTGTTACAATATAAAATTGTATAAAATTGTCAAAGATTGGTTGTAATCGTCCGGTGGTTGTAAAGTCACCAGTCGTCAAGTTGTATGTGGATAAGTTTAAAAATATCAAGTATAAATTGAAAATATTGAATGAAGATTAAAGGTTTATGTATAAAATTTTGGGTATTGTAGAAGCAGTAGTGTACTGTATAAGGTAGCACGCCTAACGCTACAGATCCAGTTTAAAATATAAAATAGTAATTATAACGATAAATAAATTATATTAGTGTATTTCGTTTGTGCCATATCTGCGTTTATCGTAACTGACATGTTTTTATTTAGTCAGATATTTTCCGGTTTGAAGGTTTCTTTCTGAAATTGTGAATTTTAAAATACGTTATTAGTTCCATGCTTGATGTTGATTAATTATAGTTAATTTATATTGAATATATATAAAAACGTATAATATTACTTACGATATGTGGAGTGTATCGGTGGTAACGGTGTGGTTAGGATACACATGGAGCGCACTGACAACGTATGACTGAGCAAGGTCGTAGCAAGTATAGGTGGTTACAAAGGCCTTTGTCCTCTATCGATGTTGTTATATATAATTGAATCGAATATTGTGTTGGGTTTTATGGTGCACGTATCATTAATTGGATAGTCTTCTCTCGTTTCATCATAAGCATAAAATCTCTCGAAAGTAGGCTGTTCATTAACCCACCAATTTTAATTATTTCGAGGACTTCTATAATGTCATCCATAGGAAAAATGGTCTTTTGGTTCTACAGTAGACGCTGGGCAAATTTTGATTTTTTTGTTCCCGGGTTTGAAGTCCTGACAATACTCTTTTGAAACTTACGGTAAAGGGTCTGCCATTCTGTTTGATACATTTCATGTAATCTGGACAGGTTAATTGGTATTTACCACATTTATTAAATCTTTTCTTTTTAGTGTTTTAACTCGTTAAGTTTCCTTTAGTATCTTTAGCCTTAAAACAAATTTTAGAGATTAAAATTTTTAAACAGTTTTGCAATAAATTTTTTTGTTTACCCACTTATGTAAATTTTGCCCTTTTTTGGCAGTTTATTCTTTTTGCATTCTTTTTCTTTTTTAACTACTTTTGAATGACCTTATTCAAGTTTGCTTATCATATTTATTATTATATAGAATTTTTTATATTATGACATTTTCCTTTTTTTTAGCAACGCGTCGATGCCGGAACAGGTCAATTGACCTCAATCGACCTAATCCATGGAGGAAGATGATGATAATGGCAATGATGATGTCATTTTCTTTTTCAGAATGTTTTATGGAATACGTTAACATACCACTGGTAAAATATCTAATAGCTGCTAATTTATGCCCTGGGGGTTACATAATCCATTTGGGATAATGTGTAGTGTCCCTGACCAGGAGGTCTTGGGCCCTGTTCCCCCCGGTGACAGAGACCTTACGGGCAGACAGCCGAGCAGTAACTTACTGCCTTGAAGATGGAAGGTTGACGTTTGGAGGGTGGGTGGTTGTCGTTAAAGAGTGAAAGCCCACGGCAGTCTCCGTAAACTAATAGTTTAATAATCACTAAGATGTGTAAATGAGTTGTCCGGTTGTGGAAACGAGTGCAGGAGAACCGTCAATTTCTAAGAGGCCCTTCGCTGTTGCGAAGTGGTCGGCCTGGCTGGTGTCGAAAGAATCCCCCCTTCTCTGAGGCTCCATGCCCAGTTATACTGAAATCTACAATATCTTACCCCACTCTCCTGTCGTCGTCTCCTTATAGACGGCACACAAAAAACACCTTCTGTTCCCAATATTGTGGGAAGACGAAACAAACGTGCAGGAATGTCAGCATATGGTCAAGTGGGGAGTACAACGGGTGGCAAGTGAGCCGCCACAAGCCCCTGGATACTACACCTCCCCCTTTAGGGAGATTGGCCAATAAGAAGATTTATTGGCCAATCTTATGCAACATATCTTTACTTACTCCTGGTTCGAGATGACCTGGAATTACCCTACGAGGGGTAAGTTCAGTTACCTCACCTTCGTCTTCTACTGTTTCTCGACATTGATCATTAAATAATGTTCACTTCTCTCCTGTCTCCTCATCACTGGAAGTACAAATGCTGTTTACTATTCTGAGCCTAATCACAGCAGTGTTATGACATTTTCATCATACATGTACCATCTCATAAACCTTGGAAATCCTGTTCAAAAGTACCATTGACAAATCAATAACATCAACACAAAAGTAACAACATTATTACAGTTGTATTCTTATTGGCTAGAAATAGTGCTTAAAATTTGGTGCTCGCCAGTTGCTTTAAATTTCATTCCTCACCAACAAGAATCTAAACATCTCGACCAGTAAGTCACTACATTAGAATCATCATTGTGGTTCAATATATCTTCTACATTATTCCAAATAGTAACTACAGACACTCAACAGCTATCATATGCCATTTCCAAGGTCTGGATAAAATCTGTGTTTGTACATTCACACATACTGTACGGTAACGTACCAAATTACAGCTTTCCTACTGCTGTTCGATTACAACTTAAATGCAGCAACTTGTAAAATAAAATAAACATGTCATTACTCTGTATCTCTAATCTCTACAGCTGTGGATTTCTACTTGAACACAATTTTTTTTACAGTTCTCTCTTAACAAAGTTGAAGTAAGGACAATGTTTCCACAATTACTACACATCTTTATAACATTTCTTACTACTCTCTCTCAAAATAATTCTTCCTCTAATTTATGGAATTGTATCTATCTTCCACATCCTTCACTTTGATCTCAAATCGAATTACTCTGAACACATCAAATCTAATCATATTGCTACAGGAACTTACACAGTATACAAGTACACAAGTATAGTCTACACTAACATCAATAAGCAATTGTGTGTGAACTTTACGTATACTATCAATAAGTATATATATGCATAAACCATGCTCATATGAAGTAAAAATGCGTAGACTTCGCTTATATTAAGCAAACATATGTAAGGTTTGTTCATAATCAGTAAACATGCTTAAACGTTTCTTACACTTAGTAACCTTGCGTAAGCTTGCTTATATTAAGTAAATATTTGTAACTTTTTTCATAATCAGTAAACATGCTTAACCTTTTCTTACACTTAGTAACCTTGCGTAGGCCTTTACTTATACTTAGTAATCATGCGTAAGCCTTTACTTATACTAAGTAATCATGCGTAAGTATTTACTTATACTAAGTAATGAGTAAGCCTCACTCAGTGCAATGGGAACTTAATCATGCGTCACATTATCCTGACTAATTTTCAGGATTTCAATCAAGTAACTAAGGAATAATTTTGAAGACTGCATAATCCCACTTTCTACATTTAAAACACACTTTAATATATTTCCTAAATTATTTTCTCTCTTCTTCTACAGCTTGCTGCATTTGCATAGCATGGACACTTAACAGTAAAGTAGCAGGACGTATGTATATAACAGTGCTTAAATTTCCTATTCCCAACGTTAATAACCTTGAAATCTCCTGCAATATCTTCTCTTAAGCTGCTTCATTTTGAACAGTTTCGTGTAAAGTTTACAATTACCCATTTCACAAACAGCATTCTAATCACCAATCAAATTCTTGCACTCTGACATATGACTGAGCAACTTTGCAATTGCCAGTTTCCTTCATTCATGAAATCTAGCGTTCCAAATAATGTAAGTACAATGTGACCTACCTTATTAATAACCTCGCTTGTATCTTTACTTTCTGTTCATTCTTAGTACACAGTGTTAGATTGGATCATATGTATTAGCCTATTTATTGTTGCATCAGCATTGTTACTACCATAATGAAAATTGGGATGTCACCTTTTCCGTACTTTCGTGTGCAGTCTGGCACTGCTTTCGTGGTCGTCAAATCTCCGTTAATTTCTACCGGTCCATCGCAATAGCAAAAATTAAGCCTGGGTAAGTTTCTGTAAATTTTAAAATACTTTAAGCTAAACATATGCGTTGGCTCTTCTCTCCCTACTGTTTCATACTATCCTACATTTGGCGTTTCTAGTTTCCTCTTTTGTCCGCGGCGATATATTTAGCCTGCCTCTAAAATGAGTACTAATTTGAACTTAACCTAACGATTGTAATGACGTTTAATACCAAATTTCAGTTTTTTTTAACTTCCGCATACTATCTTCCTGTACTTTAGCCCTTATCCTGCTAACGTGGAGAAAACGGCGAGCTCCTAATAATGCCAGCAAACAGCAGATGGGATTTAATTCAGCGTTTAAAGTGTTAATATAAATGTCATGGCCTAATAACAGAGATTGGCTGCCTCTGTAACACGCCTTTTAAGCTAGGCTGCTGTCCACGTAACAGCTGATTCACTAGCGCTAACCATTTCATCGGCACTAATGCGATTTATAATATTTACCTTTAATAAATCCATCTGATTATACCTTCAAGCTCGGCAATTAATTTCCTTAATACCAACTAATTTCTTTAATACCAAACAACTTCCATGCCTCTAAAAGTTCTGCTGATGTCTGCGTTTAGCACATGTTCTACTCTTTAGTGAAATTTCAAATGCCCTTAAAAGCCCTATTCTGCCAATTACGCTCTGGACATCTAGGTATTTTCTACAAATTTCATTTTGCATTCCTAAAGTAACAATGTCTATAATTTTCCTGATATATAAATTTGCATAACCTTTCATCTTATACCATTGTTTCTCGCCACTGTAACTATTTTAACTAAATTGTAATCCTTCATCTAGCATGGTAAAATATTTGCTGTACCAAATTTTCTGCATAAATTCCAACCCTACTTACTTCTGCTTCACATAACAAGAATGAAATCTTGCCGTTTCTCTCCCGCCTTCCTTTCCTAATATTGACACAAAATTTGTACATATGGCATACCGTCGCTAATTTCACCCTACAAAGAAGGAAAAACTTATGTCCATCTATTAAGACCACAAGCTCATATTCAACTGAACATAAGCAAAATGAGAATCAAAATAATTAAAATCATTATAGCCTCCTTCAAATAATCTGTAATAAAACATTTGCTTGCCATATCAGTGCTGCACATTACAATTATTAATCCTTATTCTCCTGAAGTTTCTCACATTTCCTAATACCGTTTCTGCAGTTTTTCCTACACTCTGCCAATCCATAAATCTTTCCCATTTCTCTACATACGACTTCTACCGATGTGGTTACACTAACTTGGAAATCCTGACTTTTCTTAAGCTTCAACTTGTCAATATTTAACTCGTGCATGCTATTCAAACGTTGCCCAAATCACCACGTTTCTCCTCAGTACCTTTTAAGCTTTTCTTGCTGTCTGCTTTCAAAACATTATCACCTGCTTCCTCTGCTTCTCTTTCTCTTACGGGTTGCTTCTATTTTTCCTACTTTTCCTTCACTATTGTCGTTCTTTCTTTATTTCTTTTATACAACGATCTTCAAGCTATTCTGCAAGTTACTGTTCTTAGGCTATTTCTTCTAATGCTCGTGTTATTCATCTCAAATACTCATGTTAGCAGTGTGTATTCTATAACCACGATTTAAATGGTTACAAAGATAAAAAATAGTCTTTTCTCCGCATTAAAAATAAAACGGTTTCTGGTTTACTCCGCATTTTCGTGAGATCTGAAAAAAACCTGACATTTTTTTCTGAACATATAGCACTTTAGACAAATTTATGGACGGGACCAGCGACCCTTAGCCAGGCTCTCGGCTACGTAACTGCGTTGTGTTAACCCTTAAAAGCCCGAATTAAATCCCATCTGCTATTTGCTGGCATTATTAGGAGCTAACCATTTTCTCCACGTTAGCAGGATAAGGGTTAAATTATTAACCTTTAGGATACTAATGTCATATATATATGGAGCATCCATTCTTGAT
>Ga0268261_10002483_pt1 | contig 13227 bp, 5 predicted proteins | sample TergutNc150P1_FD_190353 | JGI IMG/M metagenome (GOLD analysis project Ga0268261, IMG submission 190353) | Nasutitermes corniger P1 segment gut microbial community from laboratory colony in Florida, USA - Nc150 P1 (SPAdes) (version 2) | ecosystem: Host-associated > Arthropoda: Insects > Digestive... | reverse complement strand
CCGCTCGCCTGCTGAGATCGTGGGTTCGAATCCCACCGGGGGCATGGATATTTGTCTGTTGTGAGTGTCGTGTGTTGTCAGGTAGAGGTCTCTGGGATGAGCTGATCACTCGTCCAGAGGAGTCCTACCGACTGTGCTGCGTCGTTGTGTGTGATCTAGAAACGATCAAGAATGGGTGCTCCATATATATATGACATTAGTTGCCTAAGGGTTAACAACAACAACGACTACAACAACAACAACAACTACTACTACTACTACTAGCATTATTTGTACTGCTGCTGCTGCTATTGCTGCTATTACTTTTCTGTCCCACTTCCACCAACAACCTTCTGTAGCTTTTCTCCTGAAAACTTGAACAGTTGGATAAGGCAGATGTACACATCAGGTCATAATTTTCATTATATGTACTGTTAGGAGAAGATGGTCAGTTGATGAAGTCAATCCTGCTTCTGCTTTGGCTTGTGCTGCAGAAATGCTAAGGTAAAAGTGGCAGTTAATCAGACTTATCTCTTCAGTTACAATGAAATGCTGTAGTGTATGTATGTATGTATTTTCATGAACTTTAAACACATTGCAAAGGTCATGGGCCGAATAGAGTATGTGGTTGTTGGCTAAGACCGAATGCTTTAACAGCAACTGAAAAAAATTAAGTCTTTAGAGGTGATAAGGTCTGCCAGTGTGGAGTGATTTTCAGAGTACTGGAGACTTTCTGCCCCTGTTATCAGTGCATGTACATACAACAAACATTGCCATTAGTCATTATGGTAGGTCAATGGTTATGGTAGCTGAATCTGAAACAGAAATGTACACCATGCTGATACATCTGATCACCCAAGTGACTTAATTGTCTGTTGAATGCTTAATGGGATCCAGATGACCTCTTGATTCTGTTCACTCAAGTTTTGTTAGAGGAGACAGGCTTGATAGCTTTTAGATTTACAGAAAGGATTGTTACTAAATGAGAATACAAAAGATAGTAGTCTTTTACTGGCTCTTAAGCATGTGCCTAATAGGAACTGGCATTTAGTCATTACCCAAGGAACAGTCTTATTGCTTTTAAGATGATGGTTTTGGGAAACAATTTTTGACTGCTCCCGCAAGGAGAAGATTTGATTTGTATTATGAATAATATCAATAAATTATACTCATCTTCACTTCCATCTCCTGTAATGGAAAGATGCTGTTGTCTTCCTTTATTTTGATTACTGTTTTTACTTCTCTGATTTCTGGATATTCAATAGGTGGTAGATGGTTATTCATTTATACTACTGTATCACATGCCAAGGCAATGAATGCAGTATGGCAAGAAGACTGTAATTGTGGGTGGGGAGATATAGCACAAAGCATTGATTGTCTCTTTTTGATGTATTATCCCAGCCTTCGCCTGGAGGAGCTGAGGAAACCTGAAAACCACCCAATCTGGATAGTTGGTCCCAATTCAGGACTTAAATGTGGGTGTTCAATGTAACATGAAATTTCCCATTCTTGTCTGCCCTTCCATAATGTATAGTCTGTATTTATTATGTGTCACTTGGCCCATTGCATGCATTGTTGGCCTTCCTGCAGGTCTCTCCCTTTGATTTTAATTTCATTGTCACTTTGGGTAATCTGTATTCATTTGTACCATCTGGCCAAACTGGTCAGGTCTTTGTACTGTACTTTGTACTGCCTGTTGTAATCTTTACTCTGTTCCTCACAGTGTTTCTGATGTACCCAGTTGAGACGTTGATTGGTGCATCAGCTGTACTCACTGAGAATGTTCATTGTTTTCTAAGGTAAATTCCAGGAAAACTTGGAGAAGCCATGATTACTGCCTCCCCATTCATTTATATTCACTGCATATAATCGTGCTGTCATCTTGTGCAGTGCCATATAGCATCTGCAGTTAATGTAGCATCGTTAAGTAACCTGAGAATAAACCATGTTCACTTACCTTCAGGTTTTCCTGTATATCCTGAACTTTTCTGTCTCCAGTAATTAAAGTGTTTACATGAGCAGTTGGCAGGTACATAGATTATGCATGTGAATGTGGTACAGTGAACCATTGCAACAAGTGAAAATGTTGATTAGTTTTGAATCCCAGCTTTGGGCCATTGACTGTAGAGAAAATGAATATTCCTAATACTGTCTTATAATGGCTTTGAAAGATCTTATAATGTAAAAGTTTTCAATTATAATGTAAGGCTATACATAATACTTGATTGATTGTGTGCTATTAAAAATGAATATGTGATATGATGTTTGTGTGTGTGTGTCCTAATGGTAGAGTGAATATCATAGTTACATTACAGTGAAATATGTATCTTAGTACTGATTTAAGTAAGGAATGGGTAAGAATGTCAGGTTATTTAATTTCTCTGCATGTTGTCATGTGTATGACAACTTTTTTATATAATGATTAATTTTTAGTCAGTTCTAAGTGCTCAATTGGTAATTTTTAAGGAGATCAGAGGCTTGTCTTTAATTTAGGATTTCAGTATGTTCAATACATCACAGGAAGAACAGCTGTCCCAGGGTTAGGCTACAGCTCAGACCATGTTTATGAGGTCCAGGGTCTTTGTACTTTTGGGTGCTTTCCCCCATCCCCTGAAACACCTGCTATCTTCCAGGCCCACTCAGGCAGGCAGTAACTTAAAATGTTGGCTTAATATTTCCCAGAATAACTTATTTTACATTATTTCATGTTAATCCATTGGCATGATTTGACAGCTACATAATGCCCTCCTAGTTGAGTAACATGAGTTACTTTTATGGTTGTGAATGAAAGTTAAAATATACCCAAACTTTTTGGGTTTTCACAACACAGATATTCAGATTATGATCCTGTAGATTTTAACACCTTGTAGCTTTATAGGTGGGTACAGATATTTCAGAAAAACACTGCCTCCATCTTCAGTGTTGATGGATTAGGTCCTAGTTAGGACTGATGCCTAAGCCATATTTAGGATTACCATTAGGAGCATTTTCAACCATGTTCACTGGGAGAGGCTTGAAATAAACCACATTTGTGAATTCATAACTTACTAGTTCTCCCATTTGCTGTGGGTAACATTTATTCAGCTAAAGAAGTGCTAACTAAGAAAATAATTTAAAAAAAAAAGTCAGGGCTGCAGGGGATCAACAAATCATACATAATGGTGAAGTCTGCCTTAAAGGTTTCACCAGAGTCAAACCCTATAACAATAGGTTTACGGGCAAATCTGACAATAGTATTTTGACAACACCCACAAGAACATTGGATATTTGAAGGTATGTTAATTGATTTTCTGCTATGTACTACTTTACAGTATAACTATACAGAGATGTTTATTATAAATACTTCTAGAGTCATCCTTTGATTACCAGGAATTGAAATGACTGCCAAGGGCCTTACTTGGAAGACTGCACTTGCAGATAATGCAAGATATGTATGTATGTCTTTTATTGCCAAAATTGGTTACATATGCACTAATTTAATTCTTAATTTTCATGTTCAGTCACACTTGGATTACCTTTCTGCAGAAACATTGTATGCAACATACAAGTACTTGGTAGATCAGATCACTGTATGCTGTCAAGAACCTGTCTCACTGATTCAGACAGTTTGTTGGTGGGGAAAGGTTTGAGGTAGTTCTGCATGCCCTGGAAATTGCCCTGAATTTTGTAGTATACATGTATGGATATTAATAAGTTGGAGCTTTATTTCTGTGATATTCTGTTTTATCATTTCTTAGTCTTAGTCATAAAAATGAGTTGTAATAATTGTTATTTAAAGTGTAGTTGGTGTGTATCCCGTTTGGTACAGTGACTTTTGTATGCATGTACAAGTATGTTTTCTGTAAAGTAAATTCTAGTAATAAACACAAGAACAAAAAATTGCTCTTTTCGAAAAGTAGAGGTGAGACTAATCACTTTACATATGACAAATGCTCGATTGAAACTGTAACTTTTGTAGACACAGGTGCCACAAGAATTTATATCCTGATCACGGAATGAATCAAAGATACACTACAAAATGCCATAGAATATATTTAAACTACAACCATTAACTGAAAAAAATAAAGGGTGAGGTGTGGGGGTGAAGCATTTAGGATGCAGTGTCTTCAGTTTCACCAGCAGAAAAATTTTATGTGCAATGAATATTTGTCAGATGTGGTACATGTCTGTGAACTGAAGGAAACCATGCCAGGACCTTCTTTTGGTAACGGGGATAAAAACCTAATATTTGCTGTAATGTATTTGAGTCAAACTTGTAGACCCTGACTTAGAGCAGTCTAGAATGGCAGCAGGAAGTGACTGGTGATATGGTCACATAAAATAATCCTACATAATCTAATAATGTACTTTCTACTTGGTAATGAACACATTTTGGGATATAGGTGATTGTATACTTTTGTACATAGTGGTGTTATTTACTCTGTAGAAATGTTCATTTGGAATGGATTAAGATGTACTGTAACACATCTTCACTTTTACACGATAGCAAAGTAATTTACTGTTGAGAGCCCATGAATATTATTATGACTTTTAAGTGTAAAACGTTTGGATTTCAATGTAGGTAGTAACTTAAAGAATACGATTTAGTCATTTGTGCACCTGATTGTGAATGCCTCACTGCCATACAAAAAAATCATAAAAACTACGGAAGTGCAGTAATTAACCAACTTGGGTTATTCAGTTCTTCTCCAGTCACTTTGATCTGATTGTGATTCCAACCGAACTTGCCCACACTAAGGATGAGGGTAGAAACCTTACAGCTGAAAGGTGACTGCAGGGGCTAACAAGCCTTGCCTGTGTTATAAAATATATGTGGGTGTACACATGCAAGTAAGAGAGTGAACCTGAGAAAAGAATCGACAGATACTGAATATGATTGAATTGTTGTTTCTGATAGGCATGCAGACAGTGCCAATGGTGACTGGGGTTCGTGAAGTGAAAATGCAAGAAAGTGACAGATTCTGATGTTAACAATGGGCCACGATTGGCACTGACCGAATGTGCAACATTCCTGCCACATGTTTGACAACTTCGATTTATTTTTAGGACCGGAGGGCGGCTGTGCTCAGTGAGTCGTTTGATAGCTTTTCCTCACTCATTCGTCATTCCGGTACGGTAAGTCAGGTACGGGCCATGAACACTTCCAGATTCCACATTCATAATATGACACTACATAATTCGGATTCTGTAAATACCCCAATAAGAAGAAAAAGAAGGATATGAAAAAGCCACTTTCAAAGTACATGGGCAGTGGTGAATTTTTTACGGACTGTGCAAACGTTCATAGCGGTCTGCGCTATACATGGATGGTATCGAGTCGTGTGTGGCACCGTGGTCTGTGGCTTGTCTTTTATCTGTGATTGGAATTGACTATAACTGCAAGCACAACGTAGCTGTGATGAACGTGTGACAGTTCTGTGTGTGTGTGGTTAATACGGGCAGGTTAAGTCATATGTAAAGAAAAAAAATGGTATCTGGAAGAGCTTTACATTTCGTGTTTAAAGTAGCCGATAGAGCACTTACTGCGAAGTTCTATCGGGAGATTTTGGGAATGAAGGTAACTACTTACACTAATAGTTAGAACTAATGAACGGAATTAATCTGTAATATAACCTGAAGAAAGTACAGCTCCGAACTAACCGTAAATTATTTCGTAACTTAATACCAGTTTAAACTGCAGCACCCATTCCTTTAAAGTAATCGGACGAAACAACCTACTACAATCAAACCAACCAGGAATAGGAAATCGCTGTGTACTAGAGTTTCTGTTGCTGTTCATTATAGTTTCCATTTTTCCCTCTCTTTTCTCATCACCATGATGCCTCATACCTCTTTTAAGGTGGATCATACCTTTTCACCTCACCTGTATAGTTTAGCTTACAAATTTGGATTGGATAATTTATTTACAAGTTGGCTTGGTTCCAAGCCCTCTGCAAGAACGTGACATGATGGTGGGAGTGAGCAAATATCACATCTGTCATTTTCTTCAGGATCCATTAGGTTGGTTGTGTGTCAAGCAGTAAGGTACCCACTATATGTAACAGCAAATCTATAGTATATGTCGTATGATCATGATATCTCACCTGTAAGATGTGATTGAATTAACAGCGCCCTAAAATAGGTTCCCAGACTTTCTCCCTCCCCCAGACCACTTGAAAATTGCTGAGGGTCTTGTTGTCTGCTGTTTATTAGTTGTGGTGTTTTGCTTTCTATGCTGAAGTTTAGCAGCTACAGGTAAAGGTAAAAGGTAGAGTTCACACTAGAGCAGGCCATGAAGGCCCAGAGGGGGAGTAGAGGTATAGCTCTGCCCTTCCTTCAGCCTTGGCACTGGATGGGGTGGGTGGTCATTGTCACACCCCGGCCACTTTACCCCCAGGAAAGAGACCCGGTACCCATTTTATAGGAGGCTTGGTGGGCCCCAGGTATGGTCTGGACAGGTGCGGAAAATCTTTCCCCCCGCCGGGATTCAATCCCTGGACCTTCTAGTTTGTGGCGAGTTGCTATATTGACTGCACTATCCCAGCCCACAAAGTTTAGCAGCCCAAGTGTTTAAAAATATATGTTGAATTAAAATTTAACATAAAAATAAGTTAAGAAGTAAATTATTATTAATAATCAATATGCATGTTAAGTCAGTGGATATGCAAGTTTTACAGATCACATGAATCCTTGGACCACATTCTGAGAACTTCTGCCAGGTTGATTTCTTGAAGCCAGGAAAACATCAATAGTTGAGGTTCTTATGGTAATGGCTGTGAATGTTATATGTCTTGCAAGATGTGACGTAATGTAATCCAGTAGAAATTTACCAACATTTTGGAGGAACCTGTTACTTTTTCCATTTGTTTACCTTGTAAACTGGGGCAACAGGTTTCTCAGAAATGATAAATTTGTACTAAACTATTTGGTTTCATATCCCAGAAGACAATAATGTGCAGAGAGGACATACTGTGTGGCAGTATCTTACAGCACATGGTGATTCTGACATGCACTGCAATCTCCTGTGGTAGACACTGTAAGAGAGGCATGGCTGTTGTATCAGTGTGTAACAGTATTAATTTTCATTAACAAGTGGTACTGAAAAGAAATTTGTTAGACTTATAAGATGTTTATCACATGTCTCATGTGTGTTTATGTTGACTGCTGTAATCATATGATCACTTTATAGTGAAAACTTCTCTAAATTATGTGTTTCCAGTAACCATACATGGGGATGCAAAGCAGATGACACAACCCATTCTGTAGTGAGACACTGGTGAGGTTGTGTTGTTAGTTTTAAAAATGTGTGCATTTCTTTCAATACCTGTATTTCCTGTTTTAAGGTGCTGAGGCATGAGGAATTCAAAGAAGGATGTGATGCTGCATGCAATGGGTAACTGTCAAGAGTTTTTTGGTATTTATTTCATTGTAATTCTATTGAAATATATTCTAATGATCTGGTTACAAACAGCAGTAGGTAAGTTATAATTGATGTATAGTATTATACACTAACAGTTGTACACACTGATGATGATACTGGCATAAAAACATGTTGGTACTGCTACCGTACTTTGCTCAGCTAGCCTAAGGTCTTTTCTCAGGGTAATTTTACGTGTGAGGTCCCCGAAAGGTCCACGATCTTCTGCGACTGTCTACTCACGAAAAGACACTTAGTATGCGTTTTTGTTTATTTATTGTGCAGTTAACTGTTGTTTAACACATTAGACTATCAACAGCACTTGTATAATTTCACTGTGCACTCAAATTTGCTTATTCTCATTGTGTCTGTCCAAAAGAGAGTATCCCTCGCACTGCGTCTCCTCCTTCGTTCCACTAACTACCCCCTATGTGTCAAGTAATTCTATTGGCTGCTATTCGAATTTAGAAAACCCTCATTGGCCGAATTGATTCTTTAGAAAGTCAACTCTCATTGGCTAAATTTAAGTTTTTTACAGCAACCGAATCTTATTGTCAACTCTGATTTAAATCACTAAACATGAAACTAACATTAAATGAACATATAGCTGCTGCTGCTGAATGAATCATGTCCTCAACAATAACTTCTCGTGTTTCATGTATAAACACTCCGTTGCAAAGCTTCTACCAACAATACATGTAATGAATGTTTTGTCCATGCTTAAGTTACTCAATACCATGAAGACTTTCACACCTCTTACGGTTTTCCCTATTGAATCATTTATAACCAACAAATCTGTCTAGATGGAGCCCGTTCAGGGTTTGAACCTGAATTGCCGATACATATCATGACTTTGCTATCTGAAATGCCAGTAACAGTACTTGCAAAAGAGTAAGTGCAAGGCAATGGACCAGAATAATACTGTACATTGTAGCAGCATGTATGTATGGATTACAGTTATAATTGTTTATGTTTGGGCTAGTAATCTTGGATAAAACCTAAACTCATTGACAGGAGTGTTTGGTAGGTGAGAATGGATTATGTCAATTTTGGTATCTGTCAATAGACTATGAACTCAGCAGCAAGGGTATATGATTGCAACTTTGCATGTTTGTTTCATTTTTCAATATTGGCATAAGACTTGATAATCCCTAATTGAAAAGGATTTCAGTGACTGTTAGCTTCTAAAGAAGTACTCTATTCCATGGATATAGTTACAGGTGAATAAATGGGAGCACAAAGCTGACATAGATTGGTAACTTATTCCTTACACTTCTCTAGGAGTACAAAGTCTGTAATTCATTAAGTGCATTTGTAATGAACTGAAAAATGTTCTATAAATGTAATCCTATGGATTAACTTTATTTTTCCTATTGGGTGCACTTATTTTTCTCATAATCCTGCCCCTCAGACACCAAGAAATGAGGTGGTACATAGCGTGTTAAGTTGAAGTTTTAGTCTGATTATTTAGAAGCTAATTGAATTTAAAATTAACTTTTTAAGTAACATATGTGGAGCTGGAGTAGGGTAGTTGGTACAGCAACTTGGCTACTGACTGGATGGTTTGGGATTTGAATCCCAGTAGGGGCAAGAGATTTTTTCCTCTCCAAAATGACCCTTCCAGCTCTGGACCCCAACCAGCTACCCAATCAATGGTACTGGGGCTGTTTCCCAGAGCTAAAACAGCCAGGGCATGAAGCTAACTACTCATATTCATCTAATGCTGCAGTTGAGAATGAGTGGCGCTATATGTCTGCTTCCCATGTATCCTTTCACTGCACTGACAAGGAAAACAGTACCTTTAGGTAATATTTACTGACATGAAAGCAATATCTAGGTTTCTGACAGTGATGATATATGATAAGGTGACCTTGGGAATGTAATGTGTAATCATGAGAATTTTCTTAATGTTGCTTAGCTGGGTGCTATATTTGCATTAAATTGTGCAGCGCCTAGGACTTGTTCCTTGTAGGTGCTTGATATGAAAGGAAAGGTACTAAACTTATGTTCCGTGATGACATGGATATCTTTATCCGAAATTGCATTTGTATATAGTTGATGTCTGCCTATACCTATATTGAGGACAAATTGTTTATATTTATATTTATATTTGCTGACAAATTCCACTTCTGTATGATCTATGGAATATAAATAAATGAATGAATGAATATATTTTCTGGGTGGACAGATATAAGTGCTTATGTAGCTTTGTTGGCTTTATCAAGAACTGTGCCACACAAGAAGCCCTGTGTGACATTAGTGTTCTGTCATGTTGTGTGTTGAAATTGAAACCAAAGGATATGAACTGCACAGTATTTTTTTCTTCTTTGAAATTTTTTTACTTAAACTAGGCCTAAGAAAAAAGCACTGTGATATAAGTTACTTGGAAAGTAGTGACTGATCCGAAGAATTAAATTAATGGGCTTAGGCCAGCTGTATGTATGAAGCATCTGCATTTGTTTGTGAGTTTACAGTAGCATCCTGTGGCATCCTATACTTGTTTGGAGTAATAATATCTTTATAACATTATTTGACCTCAAAAACATTATTTTCACTGGATGGTTTTGAGAGTAACAATAAGGAAAGCAAAGAAAAATTTTTTTTGCAGCTAGTTCTTGTCTCCCCAAGGCATTAATGGACCACAAGTTAATATTCCCTGTTCTAAAGTATGTTTGCAGCAACACTGTTTTACAGAGATTGTTGTACTGCTTTCACATGAAGGCTGCACTTTCTGTGCCAATAATATTTGTCTTCAAGTATTCAGTAATTTTGTTGCTGCTGCATAGACACTTGCAGTTAAATGTTTCATTTGATGGTTTACCACAGATGGAATTTGTTCGTACATGGTGGATGAATGGAACATTACTGTCTGCCCTGTCCTATTGCTCATCATTTCTAATCCACTTCTTTTTACTGTTACACCCATCATAACATAAAAAAAAGCATTTCAAAATAATAAAACCAAAATGTGCTCGGTATGTGTGTGGTAAATAATGTATATTCCCCATCCCCTCCATATTAAAATTCTATGTAAGCATTGTACAATTAAGTGACACATGCTTTTCTTTTAGTCCATATGACAGTAGGTGGAGTAAGACCATGGTTGGATATGGCTCAGAAGACACACACTTTGTGGTAGAACTGACATACAATTACGGTATTATATCATACGAAAAGGGAAATGATTTCTTGGGATTGACAATACGATCTAAAGAAGCAATAGAGAGGGCTAAAGCACAAGGCTGGCCTTTAAAAGAGGAGAGTGGGCTGCATGTTTTGGAGGCCCCTGGAGGCTACAAATTTCAACTCATCAATGAACCTCAACCAACACACAAAGGTGGGATACATTGCTTGTTTAATTAATATTTTTTAAAGATCTAGTTTTGTTGTGTTGGCTTTTTCTCTCCTCTTCTTTCTTTACTAATTTGTATGAAGTGCAGCCTCACACAGCTTTTGATTGTTCAGTCTCGGTGTCCTGCCTGCATGATATGAACACAATGAGTGTTAATGTGTATGTCCTTTTCCAGGCATTTGTATCATGTAGTTGAGGTGGGATGTTTGAGGACTAATTCTGACCTGTAAAATCCACAACTTTTAATGTTCCACTGGAAGAGGGATTATGTCCATAAAGTTCCTATAAGTAATAATATACGAGGTGTGGTTTTCAGTTTCCACACTGTCCACTACTGCAGTTAGCACAGAATTCATCCAGTAGGAGGTAGATTACAATCTGTGTGGTCATGTGCTGTTGATTTCAAAGTTCTGGATGCATTGTTGCAAAATTATGCCTGGGAAGTGTATGCTATGACCTCTGCAATTTCCCCTTCTTCAAAAAATGATAGACTTAAAACACAGCACATGTGCATCAAGTTCTGCTTAAAATTAGGCAAAACTGGTAGAGAAACTTTCAGGTTGTTGAAACAGACTTTTAAAGGGGAAATAATGAGCTGAACTGAAGTGTTTGATTGGTTTTCAAAGTTTAAATGTAGTGTGACATGTGTCAAGTATGCTGAACGTTTAAGACATCCTTCTATGAGCAAAACACACAGAGCACAAACTGGTCTGCCCTGTCTGTGTAGACATTTTACGGCATATAGGTGAGTGTGGAGAGAGTGACCAGAGAAGTGGTGTACTTGAAATAAGTTTCTCCACCATGATGGTCCTACTCTCTTTACTTCATCTTTGTGGGCATTTCCGACCAATACTGGCATGAATGTTGTCTTGCACCCACCATACTCCCCAGATCAAACGCCCTATTACTTTTCCCTTTACCAAACTCAAATTTGTGCTGAAGGGTAGGAAGGAGATTTTGTGACATGAACATGATTCAAGATCAACTGCAGGCTCCATGTGCTGAGTTCCAGATGGAGGACATCAGCAAATTCTTCTGGCAGGGGCAGAAATTGTTGTGCTCATGGTATCAATGCACAATGGGACTAGACAGCATAGAATAGTTTGTAAATGTTGTAATCACTGTGAAAGAAAATACTGTCCAGAATCTTTCTGATCACACGTCATTGAAGAGCCATTATTTCCAGGCATGGCTGAATTTATCTACTGTTGCAGACTTCCAATCCTAGAAATATTTTGTTAAGTGTTATATTTATGTAATTAAAGTCTCTTTAATCCTATTTTAAAATGTAACTGATGTTGTGGAGTAACTCTTTGGGTTCCTGCATAGATGGTTATAGGATAAAAAGCTATGTGAGCCAGAGTACTTGATGTAATTTTTTTTGTGTGGTGGCAGTGACTGTTGTTTTGGTGGCAGTTGTTGTTGTCATTGTCATCATTATAGTTGTTGTCATTGTTTCATTTTGGGACAGATGTACCATGTAAGTAGTAGTCTGCTTTGTTATCATGTAGGCCATTATTTTTAATTCTGATTTGTAAGAATGTTTATAATCTATCTGCTATATTCTATATTGCTGTGTGTTGTTGTCCCCTTAGTCCTTGCTCTCACACCAGAAGCAAAATTGAAGTCTTTCATAACCACCATGTTGTTGTACATTCTCTACAACATTTATCAGAATAATGTATATTTGTTTAATACAAGGAGAGTAATTGAAAACAAACCCCGATGCATGGCAAGCAATGACCTTACATTTTCTTTTATAGTATATATAAAATAGATATTTAAATGCCTAAACAATTACGAGGTACCAAGTAAACTAATGAAACTAGCAGCAAAGACACTACAGGATACAAAGGCTAGAGTTAAAATAAATCAAACTTATACCGAAAAGTTTGAAATTTCGACAGGAGTAAAGCAGGGTGATCCCCTATCAGCAACTCTATTTAGTATAGTCATCGATGACATTATAAAACAGCTGGAACTAAGAGGTAATATTTCAACACGACTGAAGCAATGCTCAGCATATGCTGACGACATGTTAATTATTGCCAGAACTCAGCAGACATTGATTGATACATTTGGAAAACTGAAGGACATCTCATCACAGTATGGATTAATAGTAAATGAAAGTAAAACAAAATATATGAAATGTACAAGGAGAGAGAACACATTGGGAAAATTGCGGGCTGGAGACATACAAATCGACCAGGTCAAATCGTTTAGCTATCTCGGTTCCACCGTGAATGGAAACAATACGCTGGAAGAGGAAATAAGAGAACGAATCGCCAAGGGAAACAGGGCATTCTATGCAAATAAAGCTCTCTTTACAAGCAAACTAGTGTCCAGAAGATCCAAACTGAAGTTGTACTGGACGGTGATAAGACCAGTTGTGGTATATGGGTGTGAAACATGGGTCCTTAAGGAAAACATAATCCAAAAACTCTCAGTGTTTGAGAGGAAAATATTAAGGAAAGTATTTGGACCAACTAAAAAGAAAGAT
>Ga0268261_10002482_pt1 | contig 13232 bp, 12 predicted proteins | sample TergutNc150P1_FD_190353 | JGI IMG/M metagenome (GOLD analysis project Ga0268261, IMG submission 190353) | Nasutitermes corniger P1 segment gut microbial community from laboratory colony in Florida, USA - Nc150 P1 (SPAdes) (version 2) | ecosystem: Host-associated > Arthropoda: Insects >... | reverse complement strand
GTATGAAGTACTACATTTTCCCTCTCACTCTCTTTCATTCTACTGCATTCACAGCACAATGTTGGGACCTGCATCCACTTCCTTATCTTGATTCACATGAAGTGAGGAAACACTGTAGCTTACAGACCTGTAGTTATGGCTGATTCCAAGAAGAAAGGGGAGAAAGAATGTGTTTTTGTGCCCCTCCAGTTTACATTTAATAGCCACACATAACATGCTAGAACAGAGTATTGTATGATATGTATTTCTCTAAAAAAAGCATATTTTTGAAAGTGTATGTGACAGACAAGATGCAGCGTAACACATTCACACATGGCTCAAAATTCACCGCAGAAAACATGCAATTCAGCCATTTATCCCATAGGAGGGGGTTCTTTAAATATCAAGATGGCCTATTACTTGCTGTGACACTAACTACAATAAATACTTTAACCTCTGGCAGATTATAATTTTCTAGTCACGAGTGTGACTGTGTTAAACAGTTTATTAACTGCCATTTTAGTACTAAGTTCTCATAGTGATAAAGCTCTCATCTAAGCATAGAAAATCTGCACAACTGACCTATCTGGAGGTCAGGCTGTTCCTCTTCCTTCTCTGCCAGCAACCCCACAGCACCCCACTGCACAGCAAGACCCGGCAAACCATCTCTGACACGAGCCTCACAGATACGCTCCATGATAGAGTTGTTCATCCCATAGTTGGTTTGTCCTGCATTCCCATGTCCACATGATACACTGGAGAACACCACAAAATAGCGTAGGTGTGGGCACATCTGGCGAGACAGCACATCCAAGTGATGTGATGCAAGTGACTTTGGTCCTGCAGAAATGACAAAGTCTTCCTCTGTTTGGTTCTCCAGAAGTCTGTCTCGCAACACCTGTAAATATTTGAAAGACAATGTTAGCACATCAGCAAATACTCTGTGTATGTGAATCTTTGTATCTTATTCTGCACCTTTACTAAACAATGTCACTGCTGTACAGTATTGCAGTGGTAATGTTGCACCAAGAACATGAATAATGCTAAGTGTTACTATAGGAATATTGATGAAAGGCTTCCTTATTAGTTTATTGCAGCACTGGATAAGAAGTTCACAATGTTTCAAAGGGTTGTAGGGGATTTTTTGTCAGGGTTAAGCGCTCCATGATATATGGCCTGCCTAACCCTAAAGATGAAGGCACTATGATCTTTGAATCACTATGAACTACTTACTGAGTGACACAACACATTCTGGAAGACTTGAATCTTCAGCAACACAGCTGTGAGCATCTCAAATCTCACACAGTTTATTGTGTGTGGATGCTAGCAGACAAACTACCATCCAGTGCCACATACAGAAGAATTGGAAACTATTTTCAAAGTTTAAAGTACTAGGGTAGACAGTCTACAGTAGAAATAAAAAGGGCGAGAAAAAAAGCCAGGTTTATAGGCAGCCTAGCATGTAACAAACACAGTTGTTACAGGACCAGGTTAAACACCCATGAATATTCACACAGTATGTGTTGCACATGTTTTGGCTAGTGTGGTGATATATTTACGTACCAATAAATTATATTACGTCTTTAATCATCATTGTCAAAAGTTAGGATCAGTATATGTAAAAGCCTCATATATGTAACAATATGTCATCATTATGTAGGATTTACAATTTTAAAAGAAAGAATTCACCCAGTGTTGCAGCAAAACTGAAAATCTTGTTGTTCATTTAATACGTGACCAAAATATTAATCATTTGAATGTGTATTTGTTTATAAATATCAAATTTGTTACCTCCACCTTCAAATTAATAAACCTCCACTTCACAACTGTCTACAAGAGTATGACAATCATGTAGTGTTTCTTTATTGTAGCATTCAGATCCAATAAGGCGCACAAACCTAGTACTTACATGATTAACACAACTGTGTGAAAGGATGCACAAAAAATGAAGTGTGGTGACACACACTTGCATCCGCACCCTCATGGATGTCAGTAACATCCACAGTACTGAAATTTTCTATGAATAATGTCACTGTTTCATACTTCAGCTGTCAGGGACTTTTATAAACACAAACAAGCACACCACTCACCACAGCCAAGTTGAAAATGGCATCAACTTGCCCCAGCCTGTTGGCGTCTGACAGAAGGTCTGTCACGCCACTCTCAGTGGTGATGTCAGCCAGAGAGATGACCACCTTTGCACCGTAGCTACGCCACAATCTCACACGTAAGCTCTGATAACCGGTCCTTATACCAGTGCGAGATGACAGTACCAGTTTACGAGCACCTCGTAACACAAGCCAGTCAGCAAGCTCCAGACCAAATCCTCCCAAGCCACCTGCAAATATTAAAACTGTCTTCTATCATTTGTATCACACATCTTTGTCCACTTCTTTAAACAGCCATTTCAAATTTTTAGTGTTGCATTTTTCACGTCTATAGTTCTTATGTTGTTTAGCCAATATAATACTTAATATCAGGCGACAAGCACCTCTACAGTTTAATATTACATCTTGGCTCTGACAAGTTTCAGTCCCTATGGATCTACTGTCTTGGAAATAAAAATAACATAGGGAGTGGCATACTTAAAATATGTGTACATTTAATCAAACCAATAATGTGGAACTTGTATAACAAAGTAAAGTGATATATCAAATTATGCTCTCTGTGTTGGTTACATTTGGTATATAAAATATGTATGTGTGTATGTTTGTTTGACAACAGCATATCAGAAGAAATAACACACAGAATTCAGAAAGAAACTAGAGACTATTGTGAGCATAAAAAATTAATGATCTCAAAATTAATTAACAAGTATACTAAAATGTAGATCTACATGACAAACATTACTGACCTACGCATGTGAAACCTAGACATTGTGTGTACAAGACATAAATATCTTGCTTGTTTTCAAAAGGCAAATATTAAGGAAGCTATTTTGACCTAAGCAGCATAGGGAAGGATGGAGAACAGGAAGCAATAAGGAATTGCAGCACTTAAAAAGGAGAAGATATTGTAAAATATATAGACGCAAAAAGAATAAACTGGGAGAAGGGGGGGAATCTTAAGAGAATGGAAGACATAAAACTAGTCAAGAGGATTATGGATTGGAACGATAAAGGAGTAAGAACCAAAGGATGACCTAACAATAGATGGAGAGATGAATAAATAAATGATTTAAAGGAGCTAAAACTGAGAAATTGAAGCGAAGTTGTGAAGGATAGAATAGCCTGGAATTATGTGGCGCAGAAGACCAACAACCCATGTGACACTGTATTGGAGGAAGAGGAGAACGAGGAGGAGGAGAAGGAGAAGGAGAAAGAGAAGAGCCTTTGGTTAAATCACGCTTTATCCTATTTGCTTAAAACATTCAAGCATAATATAATTTATTAATATTTGTATATTATAATGTATGTAACCAACAATGAGTAGAAAATTTGACATTTTATGTTATTTTGTTATACAAGTTGCACAATATTGATTTGAATAAATGTATACATAAAGCACACCACATCCTACATTAATGGAATTGTAAGAATGGAAACATGTCAAAATAGGAAACTGTTACGTATTTGTTACCTGATATAGTGTATTATGTTAGTTAAACAATGAACATGAAGGCCATTACAAAACTGTGCATTTGTGTGTGTGTGTGTGTGTATATATATATATATATATATATAGCTCCACAACTTGTCTGGATATTTTGGAGAACAGTGTACTCTCCTGTTCCTGTCAGGTAATTCAAACCCCAGATTGTCTAGCTCACAGTCTAGTCACTATACCAACTACACTACTCCAGCCCTCCTTCTCTGATATTAAAAACCTACACAGCCTCCATTTCTCTACTCTTGGGAATAAACCACAAAAACTTAGTACCTGCAATGATGTAAGTGTAACTTGGGTTGCAGAAGTATCGTGGATGGACCTGCATCAACCACGGTGCTGGAACAACCACTTTCCTGTCTTCCTCTGGACGAATCTGCACCAGCACTTTGCCTATATGTTTCCCAGCCGCCATGTACCTGCCACAGAATTACTGCATGTGTCAGTGTGATTCTCTGACAACTCTAACGTAATGTTTGACACATCTCTCTGACAACTGCATTCTGACAGTCCTGTCAGGCCACTGGTTGGAGAGACTGACACCTCACAGTCATAGAGCAAATAGAAAATAAAACATTTACCACAGTAACAAATTTGCACCATTGGGTTTTCTTGTTGTCAAATGAAATGTTTTGGAAGGTGACACTGTGATGCGTTCCTCTGACATCTCTTAGAGTGATGATCATAATCATAATAATTATGATTATCTGAAATTAACATTGATGTTTTCTCATACACATACATATACACATTCATAGACCCATCATCTGCACAAACCAGATTGAGTGGGTAATTCTTCATGGAGAGAGCTGAATTGCACTACGCAATAAAGTCAAAGCAATAAGTTACAAAATTACATAAAGTTAGTAAAACATGATAAATAAAGAAAAGAACATAAGCACACCATACTCCAAAGCAACATATGTATTACAAAAGGGTGAAACACCTAAAAAATGAAAATTCATATATCTACATGGTGTGGCTATAAAATAACCGGACCGTTGTTAGAACATTTTTAATTAAAAAAATTGATATTGATATTTTATTTAACCTTCCACAAATCCACAAATAAAAACAAAGTAGTATATGGAACATGTCAAGAGTAATAAATTATGTAGAATTACATAATTATATAAATGTTTGGAATCAGACTGATTCCAAGTCAAGTACATGAATGATGTTTAATACAGACAGGGACAAACCACTTATGTTTAAAAAAATTACACAACAGACATGTTGTCACCCTCAATGTACTCCTCTTCCTGATCCCTACACCACTCCATGCGAATCTTCCACTGTTGGAAGCAATGCTGCAGGTCATCTTCTAATAGCTTATTCGTGAGCTCCGTCGCTTTTGCCATCACTGCATCTATGGACTCAAACCTAGTTCCTTTTAACGCAGACTTGATCTTTGGAAATAAAAAAAGTCACATTGGGCTGGGTCAGGTGAGTACGGTGGATGTTCCAACACAGTGATCTTGTGCTTCATCAAAAACTTCTTGACAGACAGGGTGTTGTGTGCCGGCATGTTGTCTTGGTGAAGAACCCATGAGCCTTTCTTCCACATTTCATGTCTTCTTCTTCACACCCATTCATGAAGGTTTGTCAAAACTTCCTTGTAGTAGACCTGGTTAACGGTCTGACCTTCAGGCACCCAATCCACATGAACTATCTCTCGGATGTCGAAAAAACCATCATTGTTGCTTTAAATTTGGATTTGCTCTGCTGTGCTTTCTTTTGCCTTGGTGAACGTGGGCTCTTCCAGTGCACAGATTGGTGCTTACTTTGTGGGTTGTATTGAAAAAACCATGATTCATCGCAAGTTATTACGTTCTCTAAAACTTTTGGTCGTTTTCAATGTTTTGAAGAATGTCAGCACAAATGTTCATTCAAATTTCCTTTTGTTCAGGGGCGAAGAGTCTCGGCACTATCTTCAAGCACACGTTTTTCATGTTGAAATTGTTATGTAAAATCTGTTGAACGATTTCTTGTCAATGTTAATTAACTGAGCAACTGCTCGAATGCTCAGGCGATGATTGTGTTGAACAATTTCAATGACTTTTTTGACGTTAACATCTGTTTTTGATGTGCTGGGACGACCGGGGCGCTAATCATCTCCAATCTCTTCCCTTCCCTCTTTAAACCTTTTAAACCACTCGAAAACTTGAGTACGAGATAGACACTCATCACTATAAACATTCTTCAACAAATCGTACGTTTCTGTAGCAGAATTTCCAAGTTTCACACAGAATTTCACATTGATGCATTGTTCCAGGTTAATACTTAACATGATTCTGACAGAGAACAAGAACACAATCTAATTCAAGCAAAGACTACTGACAAACTGTTTGCCGCACGGCCTTGAAATTGTTAACCGTGAATGAAGGGGAGAGCACAAGTCAATAACACACACCGCTTGCTGTTGCCAAGTTTAGAGGGAAGCAAAAAAAAAATAAGTCTGGTTATTTTATAGCCACACCACATACACTGTAAAATTCAGTTGAATTAAAAATACTGAAAAAATGGAACACAATATAAAATATTTATTGCTAGCTGACTATCATGATCAATAGGAAAAAATTCCTCAATGAAACGAAAGGCATTTTTAACAAGGTGATCACTTAACAAAATCTTAAAAATGCATAAATTGTTGTGAAATTTAAATATATTTTGTGGAAGGTGGTTGAATATCTTAGCGGTTGAGTAGTAGACACTTCTCTTCATTGAGGATAGTCTAACTGAAACATATGCAGTTTATTTTGCTGCCTTGTATTCATACCATGAACATAGGTGTTAGTTTGATAAATGTGAGGATTTTTAACAGCAAATAATATCAAGGCTTAAATATATATACAAGGAACTGTAGGTATATCCAATTGTTTGAAACCCTCACTACCAGTACTCCTTGGACCCTGTCTCAGCAGAATCCTTATTATTCTTTCTTGAATTATGAAAACACATTTTCAAATACAAGAATCTGAAAGATTATCTCTGTTATCTCCCTCTACCTAGAAAATCATGTTCTGTACCCAGTTTCATAATTAGTGGAACTGGTGTCAAATTTAAACAACATAAACTGGGCATACATACAGTATAGTGTTAAAATACATTAACATTTGGAGTGAGGTGCCTTGATATTGTCAAAGACTGATGTTTCCTTGAGTCTACATTCCTTCCTTAGGTTTTGAAATTACAGTGCTGTCAGTGTGCAAGCCCAATTCAACTGATTTTTACAAAACTAGGTAAAACAACTGTGCCAGGGGAGGATACCATAATGCCATTCTACGATTTGCATAAAATCAGTAAACATAACAATGCAGGGCACAAACTTGTAATGTACAAGTTACACTAAAGCAACAGGGAATGGCAATAGACCTTGGAATAATGTAATTTTTGTTTTGGAAATACCCTTTTACAGTGTAGAAAACCAAATGTTGGCTGTGTGATGTTTTGTTTAGATTCTGGTTTGACTGCCAAGAAATAATAAATTATAGAAGAATGACACACAGAATTTGATATGGATACAGATCAATACACAGAATACAAACTTCCACAGTTTTTACATCAACAGTTGCAAACACAGAGATAATATTAATTTTGATGTTACTTCTCACAAACTTGGCCTTATGCTGAACCTGTACTTCAGTAAGGAATTATTAATAAAGTTAAAATAAAACCACAAAAACTATAACACTAACAGATATATAGCACCAGAAAGCTATGCAACAGCACAGCAGTCACTGTAAGTACTGCTCAGTCATCCTTGTTATGCCTCAGTCATGACATGCGCACCTGAAAGCCTGCTCCACCTCCATGCTGGGAAACACGGTTCGGTTCAGGGGGCGCACAACTCCTGATAAGATTCCTTCCATCATGATATCATGCAAATTCTTCTTTAGTTCAGGAGATGCACTGAACACTTTATCCAGCTTCACTCCATGGAAGCTTGTCTCTTTCAGAAACATCTTCATGCCTGTGAGTTGGGAAAAAATGACAGATGCAATTAATGTCGCAGCAACTGACTGTCGTTAATAAACACAACATGGTCCCTCAAATTCTCTCTCAACTCTATCTACTGCTTGTTTACTGTCTTATCAGTTTGGTGTATTTGTCACTGACATCTTTACTATCTCATCTTTATAGTGTTGCTGTCACTGAAAAAATTCTCTTTCTTTACTGCCTTATTAGTTTGTTCTCTTTCTCAGTAACAAACATTATCTTTTTCAACAATTCTAATAAATGTAACCAAGTGCATTCCTGGAACAATCTATAAGGTAACCAGACTATAGGCTGGAGAAAAAAGAAAATAGGTTTCCAGAGATTTCTCTCTTTTCCACAGTATCCACATTTGCCGTAGGGTCTGCCCAGATTCTCATAAATTAAGTATCAGGGGCTGTTTCACTGACAGAACAGTATAGCACTTGTTGCATAAAACAAAATAATTTCCTCCACATAGTGCCAACAATAACAACATATTCATTATACCTCTGCTACCCAATAAACCTTCATGAAACACACCAATAACTTTATCTTTAGTTCTACACATCATTTAATTCATTGTAATAACTTTATTAGATAACTCCTAACTACTGAAAATTTCAATCAACCCTAACATCCTGGATACAGCAAATATATGCACACACCCATCAAAGCAGTACAATTAGATGTCAGTGTTACAACTCACTGCAACATATTACTGAGCCTATCATACAACTACAATAAACCCACCGAAATTTACCTCTGACAAAACAGCAGTTGGTGCCAACTGACTGAAGCTCAGTGGTCTTCACAACTGCTGTGAATCAAAATCATGTTGTCCAGCACAAAAGCAGGAACTTTACAGACTATGAATTATCATGTCATACATTTTTTTGGGGATATAGGATAAAATAATGCCTGAATTTCAAATCTATTGAAAAACAAGTGTTGTCTACAAAATTACTTTGCAACAGGTGCTAGAGGAAGAGATGTCCATGTGCACACCATGAAGCCTAATAAGGAGAGCAGAGATATAAATCCATTCACTCGTAATCTTATAATTAGATGGAGGTCACTGGTCAGCTTCATGCTCTGGCCTCTTTACTACCACAGTAACAGCCCCTTTTATGAATTGAATAGTAGGATGGGTGGGTCCCAGAATCAATCTGGATATTTAAGAGAAGAGAAAAATTTCTTATTCCTGCCAGGAAACCAAACCTTAATCATCCAGCTCAAAGTGTATTCACTATACTGACTTTAAAGATAGCCAACACACTCATAACATTTTCTCTTGCTGCAACTCTAAACAAAACCAAATTACATTATACCAGCAAAAATGAAACAAGTTAATGAAAAACAGCCTACCAAGACGGCTGTTGTTGTTGAGGTCAAAATTTCCAATCTCAAGGAACCGTCCTCCCAGAGCAAGACAGCGTACTGAGGCTTGTAGCTTTTGCTCAGAAAGGGAGTTCAGAACAAGATCCACCCCTCTGCCATTTGTCTCTGACATAATGAGTTGTTCAAAAGAGGTGTCTCGAGAGTTGCCAATGTTGTGGTCAGTCAACTGAAACAGACCAGAATAAAATACTATATTAGCATTTTTTTTTCACTGTTGCACCGTGCATGTTGATTCAATCACTTCTTTATTGTTCCAACTAATGCACAACTTATACAATTTAAAAGCACTAAAATCTGTTATTAAAATACTTAATATTTGCCCCTACATGTTTCGGTCTCTTTTGAAACCATCCTCATGGGGCTCGTAAACTGCACTTTGCTAAGTTACTAAGATGGGATCTGTTGATTTATGTTTGTTATAAACAATTGTTTGGTTTGTGGCCATATGTCAGTTCATTCCATCCGTATGTGTGTCAGGTGCACCTTACTAAGTGAAACTATGTCAAGGAGGTCACATGACATAATTTCACTTAGTAAGGTGCACCTGACACACATAGAGGCGGAATGAACTGACATATGGCCACAAACTGAACAATTTTTGTGACGAATGTCAATCAACAGATTCCATCTTAGCAACTTAGTGAAGTGCAGTTTACGAGCCCCATGAGGATGGTTTCAAAAGAGACCGAAACATGTAGGGACAAATGTTAAGTATTTTAATAAGAAATTTTAGTGCTTTTAAAGTGTATAAGGTGTGCATTAGTTGGAACAATAAAGAAGTGATACCATATCAGCAGTTCATCTGATCCTGTCATCATCTCCACTTTGGTAGAATATGTCAGAGTTGTTACTGGGCAAAGTTGTGGGGTGAGAACAGTGTTCCTTTGTTGCAATGCCTTCATATATAACTACAATCAGTCTGATGTGAAATCTGTGTTATTACAAATAACTAATGCTGGTACTGAAATGCTTGAAGTGGACACATGCTTAAAAGCAAAGAACCAACAATTGTTCGGAGCATGCTGTCATCTTCATTTTTGTGCACACATGATACCATCATATGTCAGTGAATGACATGTATTACCCTATGGCCTAGATTGTCCAGTCCAAATCTGGACATCCCTACAAAAATCTTCTAATTCATTATCACAGCTCCTATGCTGTAACCTGATTCACCATACTCTGCCTTCTCTACTGAAGTTGTTTCAGGCTTGTAAACAATGTGCAGCTGTTGGCCAAACACCAGATGTTTCAAACACTCACCACCACCCGAGATCTTCATCAGCAGACCACAATCCTTTGTCATGTCATCAAGTTCAACAGACACAACAGAATTTTCAGCTTCTTCCCACATCCTTTGGAATCCAATATTCACTAAATATCCTATCATTCAATGCTATATAGAGTGAGCTACTGATAATATGAGGGTGACTTGAAAATGATTAAAGTGCAAAAAATAATCAAAACTCTATTATATGCACCTCTAATTTAATATGATTGCCATCACTAACCAAGTCTTCTCAATGTTCTCTTTCCTTAAAGTTTCCCTACCAGAACCATATATGCATTTCTTTTCTCCCCATATATGCTACATTCCCTGTCCATCTCATCCCAATAACGTTTGGCGAGGAGCACAAATCATGAAGCTCATCATTATGCAGTTTATTCCAGTCTCCAGTTTTTTCCACCCTCCTAGGCCCAAATATCTTCCTCTGTATTCTTTTCTGAAATACCCTCAGTTAATGTTTATCCCCTCAGTGTGAAAAACCAAATTTCAGACCTATACAAAACAATACACAAAATCACAGTTCTATACAGTCTCTTCAGTATGAAGAGACTGTATAGATTCTTAGCCAAATGGTGGCAAGTATACCATGATTTTACAGTTTCTTCACAGACCATCCAAGTACCTGTGGAAACTGTTTCTTGATGAAGTCCCTTTTCTTCTGGGTACCAACAGTGGTGTACACAGTACATCCTGCATGCAGACAAATGTTGATGGCTGCCTGGCCAACACCACCGCTGCCAGAGTGGATCAGCACTGACTGACCTTTCTTCATGTGCCCAATCATCACCAGTGCATAGTAAGCCTGTCCATGACAAAATGAAGTAATAAGTACACATTTATATACTTAATTTATATTAAAACTGCAGGAATTTTATTTACAAGTACAATACTCCCTAGATGCTTTTGATATCCAGTTGGTAAGGTCAATTTTGGATTAAAAATTATCCAGCTTTCCCTCACATGATCCAGCCAATCCAGCCAGTGGAAGCCTGAGGGAATCCATTCTCTGAGACACATGATCACAATCATAATGATAATCATCAACATTCTTTATCGTCACCTTAGTATGGGGTATTTACAATTATACACCTGAAACAAACCATGTTTCTAGGGTATAGAATGTTGCAGCTATTCTGTATTTACAATATATGCTACACGTGATGTTATTTCACATGTTACGTATGTTTTATACTTTACATTAGTGCTTTCTGATTTACATAATTGTGTAATGTCCAGTATGGCTGTTTTTCTTTTTTTGTACTTCTCTGATTTCATGCTTTCCTGGTATGTTGCTAAGGTCTTTACTAAATGAACTTTTGGCATTTACATCGTCATCATTGACATCATCATCATCATCATCATCGTCATCGTTGTCGTCGTCGTCGTCGTCGTCGTCGTCGTCATCATCATCATCATCATCATCATCATCATCATCATCATCATCATCATCATCATCAAAATAGCTGACAATATAACTGCCATTCCCCTCTTAGAGTTGTGTTTCACGGGATGTTCAGAAGTCACTAGCAAGGGCTTTAATCATGAGTGGGCAACTTTTCTGCTCCAAAATTTGTTGTTGATGGCTGTAACCACCATAAGGGTGGAGAATTTTTATGTGCTTTATCCTCAGAATTTGACCCAATAAATGCAGGGAAACGGTATGTATTGGAACTTTGTTTATGCTTTTTGTAAAAATGTTACTTAGGGAAAAGAAAGTCAAAATTTTTCTGTGACAAACTGAGTGTCACAAACAAAGACACATGAGAGAGTGTAGGTAATACTCCATGCACTTTTAGGCTTGCCAACAGATGGAAGTGAATGGCTGGCTTCACAAACAGCCACTTCAATCCAAGTAGAAAATATTTTTAATAGGATTCAAGTATTATGGATTTTGACATGTCATTGGTGAATCATTCCTGACGTTAAGAAGAATATTGACTTTGTCACCTACAATGGTAGTCAGTCCATGAATAAAGTCTCTTACCTGGGGTTGGAATGGAACCCAAATTCTTTGGTTGCCAAGCTGACAGCCTAGTCACTATGCTGGCTGAGGTGTTCTAAATCTAAAAAATGTTACACAACATGAAACAATAATCATAAACAACCTGTCACCTGCATTGGAAGTCTATCTTTATATTACTTAAAGACTGCCTTCTTTAAAGCTGTGTTATATAGATCAGCACAGACATACATCCACCTTCATGGTAGAAGATATAGAGCATTACATTCCAGAAGAAAAGTCAGCTCTCCAAAGTCATTGCTGTGAGAAGTCAAAACTTCACTTTATGTTTTATTTTTCAACTCACAGTTCCATAGACTACAGGCACTGTTGCTGCATCTTCTAGTGTCCAGTGATTGGGCACATCCCACAGCATGCTTCTGTCTGTCACTACAACAGAAGCTAGGGCTCCGTGAGATACCATTCCCATGACACGACGGCCCTTCCGGTCACGACCAGAGAATTCTAGCCCAGCAACATTGTCCTGTTACAACAGAAAACAAATTGTGCGAATTTTAACTGCCAATCTGATGTCATATTTGTCACTCTGTTACACCAGCAATGTAACTGTGCACACAACAGTCTTCTGTGCACAGTATGAAGCACAGTGTGCCTGCACAGATTTGCCATCTCATTACAAAGACACTAAAATTCCAGGCGTACTAGGCATACACTGAAGCTTTTTATTTTTAAAATTACATTCAAGGCAATGTGTTTCAGCTGTACAGAGCCATCATCAGGCCTTTCTAATTAACAGATCCAAAATCAACATTTATAATGCATTTGGGATCCCAAGTGTTTACATAGATGGTACAGTTAGTATAATAGTACTTTAGTCAGGTATGGGTATATACAGACACTGTAGAATGTCTTTAACCCTTAGGTTACTAATGTCATATATATATGGAGCACCTATTCTTGATGTTTCTAGATCACACACAACGACGCAGCACAGTCGGTAGGACTCCTCTGGACGAGTGATCA
>Ga0268261_10002481_pt1 | contig 13233 bp, 9 predicted proteins | sample TergutNc150P1_FD_190353 | JGI IMG/M metagenome (GOLD analysis project Ga0268261, IMG submission 190353) | Nasutitermes corniger P1 segment gut microbial community from laboratory colony in Florida, USA - Nc150 P1 (SPAdes) (version 2) | ecosystem: Host-associated > Arthropoda: Insects > Digestive... | reverse complement strand
CGCACACACACACACACACACTCTCTCTCTCTCTCTCTCACTCTCTCTCTCTCTCTCTCTTTGTACCAGAAATCTGGAAAAGAAGCAAAACTGAGAAACCTGGCAAAGATGTGACTCTGCTCAAGCACAATTCCATGAAGTGTGTGGAGCAGGAGTGATGTTCCACATCATCTTAAAATCCCCAAACTCAGGCCACTTTATTCCAGGTAAACAGCCCCCAGCATCTATCGGACAGAATGTTTGCTGGATCCCACAGTCAATCTAGATGTAGTGGTGAACAGAAAAATTCCTGCCCCAGCCAGGACTCTAACCCTGTTTCTCAAGTCTACATGCAGTTCTAATGACTCAAGACACCCCAGGTCACTGTCCTAAGCAAACACAATATCATACACCCCACATTTTTGCTCCAAGGATTATGGACTATGATAACTATCTAAATTCTCTATGATAACTGGTCTTATATTTCAAAATCCACAGTTTTGAAATAAAAAATGAGCATGTGATGAATTTTCACAAATTCTGGTATTATTGTTATGCCAAATGGGGCCACCCCAACATGCACTCCTTAACTAACTACACCCGGTAAACAATGGACTCAGCAAAGCTCAACCAAGAACCACTACTCCTGTTACTATATGGTTTAGGTTGTCAAATTTAATAAGGAACTCACCCAATACAAATACAACATCTGGTTTGTGCACTACCATCGCTGTCTGGAAAGCACGATACATCTGCCATTCTCTGAAAGTACACCATTTTACAACATTATTAGTCGTTACTTTCTAATGAATTTTTCCTGAAACATTCAATAAATTTCTGCAGCAACCTATCAATTCATATCCCCGAAATCGGCAACAAACTTCTGTAACATCCTACTAGTTTTGTTACCAGTACAATGAATTCTCATGTTAACTAATTTCTGGATACATCCCATATTCACACACGGACAGGTTACCATCACATATACAAAGAGCTCTGAACCATAATAAACTATAAACTGAAAACTGAACTACACAGTTTTGCCAGACCGAACAAAAGCTTTAAAAAAAAAAAATTATGCCTGAACCTTGTACTTGATCCAACAATTTTTTAACAACAGGTTCACACTGACCCACAATCCGAATTAGTGCAGCAGTTGGCAAGCTCAACACAGACTTCAATGAAAATTTGTTAGCCACCAGTGTCAGGTATATAAATGAAAATATTGAGTTTGGCCATAAACTGTCCTGGTGATACTGCATTCAAAACATTGCATGCTGGATGAATTTTAACATATTATGAAAACTCCAGTATTCAATATCAGTATCAATATCAATACTAACATATGCACAATAGTGCAAAAAATATCAACAAATGCACAATTGTGTATTTGTTGATACTGATGTTGTATTTATCTGATATTCAATACTGCACAACCAATCAACCTAGAGAGATCAAACATCATGAAATGAATGACACCACACTTTGCCAAAGGACACATGTCAATTTCTACTTCTGATTTTTGTGGTGAACAGCAGACAGAAAGCCTCCTCCCTGTCCACCTCCACTAGCAGCAAGCAGTGTTATACTGCCCAGCTCAAGTGCAGGTCTCACCAAACTGCTTGTGGCATTCTTTGTGCTTACTTCCCTTACTTAATAACAAACAGCAAGCATATGGTATCACCATACTGTCTGTAAGGGTGTGTGTCTGCATGTCCATCTTAACTACTGAACCAAGCGACATATTTTCACAAAATCTGGTATTACAGTTATGCCAAATGGGGCCACCCCAAAATACACTCCTTAACTAACTACACCCGGTAAACAAATACAGTGGACTTACAACTTTCGAAGGTGGAAGGGTCACCAGGACCACTTCATCTAGGATCATGAAATGGCATGTAGAACAGATATTTGAAACATGTGAACTTCTGGGAGGGTAATTTTACATTTAGCTTGTGGATTCATGGTAATAATTACACTACATCTATTTCTCTTCAGGTCTTTTCCAACTCATCATTCATCAGGCACTCTACCACTTGATGTTACAAAGTATAAAAAAATGACAGTGACACAAAAAGAAACAAAAAAAATGCTAATGACAACAACTACAGAAACAGTACAATACAACCAGGCACGTAAAAGTAGATAAGGATATAGATGAAAAGTGTACCCACAAATTTAGTATGGAAAATACTGTTTATCAGTCTGCAATTACAAACATGGCGATTGCCAAATCTGTAAGGCTGTCTTATAATTACAAACATGGTGACTGCCAAATCTGTAAGGCTGCCTGATAATTTTAACTTAAACCACATTTGTACTGCAGTAATGAGTTCTTCCAAAAGATGAAATACTACAATTATTAATACTAATAAAAATACACCAAAAACAACAACAACAACAACAGAGAAATAACCACAGTCAACATAAACTATAATTAACATAAAGGATCTGTTCTCTAAATCTGCACATCTAACAGAAGGGAAATGTTTGCATCAACAGCCACCACTGAAAATATAGAAGAATCCTGATTTAACATTATCCCGCAATTTAGGTTCATTTTTTGTGGTCCCAGCCAAATCCCCATATAAGTAACGTAAAACTGTTCTCAATTTTACGGTTTCTCAGTTTCAGGTTCTTCAAGCATTACAGACATCGAAACTCAGAGCCTGCAGTGTTTTTTTGAGCCTTGATTTGGGGTTTGCGTTTACAGTTCTGGAGTTTTGGTTATGTAGATAACACCATGATTTACATACAATGAAAGTGAACTGATGTCAACATCTAGTGCAAACTATCACAGCAGTGTACTATCAGTTCTTGAAAGGAAGTTTGCATGTGACTGGTCAGAGTCTGGGGATGGAGCCATTTACATATAAGCATATTTCTAACGCAACATTGCTACTGGTTGATTACAACTGGTAACCACAAGCTACTTCATGACAATCATCACACACCATGCTGACAGAAGAATGGACTCATAGAACATCTAGTGCAGGAAAGGCCAAAGTTTTGAGTCCCATAAAAACATATAAAGGTATAAGCATAAAATGGATTGAAGGCAAACATCATAAGGGTTAAAATTAGTGTAAATATGTTTTTGTAATTGCAATAAAAGTTTTCTGTTTGATTCTGACACAATGCAATTTCAGATTTTTCTTGATTTAAGGTACAAAAACTTGTCCCCTAGACAAATCTTAAATGGGGGTTCTCTTGTATCCCCCCCCCCCCCAGACTTCATTCTTATCTGTTCATTTGTTCATGGTACACGACAGCACAGTTGGTTGTGGAAATGCACCACAAGCCTGAAGACTACGTGTTTGATTCCTAATGGGGTCATTTGGATTTTTCATTGACTTGATCCTGCCGACCACCTTATAGCCCTGTGGTCAACTCAGTCTCTATCAGAAATAAGGACCAGGGATATCTCCTGGGGGTAATGGCAGCTGGTGTGTAGGGCTGACAACTTTACCATTTTCATGCACCAACTGTCCAGAAAATCTGGGAGCCTCAACCTCCTGGAGCCATAAGGGCCTTTCAGGCATGTACAGGGATAACTTTTAGCTTACCTAGTCATTTGTTCTTTGTTTTGATTCATACTGACACTGTAGTTGGTCATTAAGTTGTTGAGTTTGTGCATTATGAATAAAGAATTGAATATGATTATTATTATTATTATTATTGTTGTTGTTATGACGACGACAAAAACAACAAAGATGACGGCAATGGTAAAAATGTTACAAAAACAAAAAACATATTTCCAGTTGTAAGCAGTAAGAAAATTAGAGTTGTCTAAGATTCAGGAGTATGGTCATGTGAGTTACATCCATAACGCCTTGTTTCTGTTGTAAAATGATACCAAAATACACTGTAACCACACTCAAATGAGTAACACTTAGAAGGAGAAATCATTACAGTGAAAAGAATCAATGGCATCATAAATTTCTTAATGCAACACAAACAGAAAAACATTGCAGAAAATGGCACTTTCATCATTAAAAGCAAACAAACTGGACACAGTTTTTGTGAATTACCAGTGCATGACAACCACAAGGGTCAGAAAATTAGTTTCTATCACACCTGAACTCCCTCTAATGTAATTACCTCCTCAGCTTGTCAAACCAATGGCCCTTGCGGGATCCAAGGAGATGCGTGTCTGCCAGCAGAAGAGCATGAACTGGTTGCTCATCTTGCCTTACATTAATTGTGTCATCTGCCTTGCTTGGGTCTAACTGTGGCCACCAACACTGAGTATAAGGAGACAAAAAAAGTAAAAGTAAATAATGTTTTTGAGTCCTGTTTCACACAACTGTGGGCACAAATATAGACATAACACCACAGCAAACACTAAAGTGAACTATCAAATGAACTGTTTTCAGTTATGCTCAGTCTAGCTGTGGCCACGAACACCAAGGTAAGGTGGTCCCTGTGCATACTGGGGAGAACAGGTACAGCTTCATGCACTTTTAATGACCCTAAATGTAGGTCAGGAGGCCGCTTTGCACACTGGCCTCTTTACTGTGGAAAAAGAGTTCCCAGAACCCACTGAACAGGATGAATGGGCCCCAGCATCAGTTTTGATGCTTCGAGGAGAAAAATATCCAGCACTGCCAGGAACTGAAGCACATTTCCTCAGTCATCCAGCATGTAGTCCAGTCATGACACTGTCCACTGGCCATGAACACTAAACATAAGAACACAGAGAAAGGATTCCAAAGTCTATTAAAAACTTAATGGTGTTTTCAGTATTGCTTGGATCTGACTACAACTACAAATGCCAGATACAAAAAAAAAAAAAAACAGACAAATAACCCCAAGTGAATTACTAACAGTTTTGTTAGTCCTTCATAAATCCAACTGTGGCAACCAACACGGAACATAAAAATGCACAGCAAGTAGTGAACTAGCACGAGGGGCAGTTACTAAGAAATTTCCTGTTTTTTTCCCTCCAACATTACTTAATGAAATAATCACATCAGTAAAGTCCTTGAATAGCAGTCATAACTGTTTCACTCATCTGATGACTGCATCACAGTTGATTCTAGAATTGCAGGGATTGTGCGTTTAAAATGAGCACTCATGGAGTTTTTGGTTGCTGATGATGAGAAGCCAACTTGCAGTTACTTAACATCTGCTCAAAGTGTACTGTGAAGCTGATGAACTGATATGCCACAATCACTGCATAATAATTGATGAACTATAGTCCATCCTACCCATTGGTAAAGGGAGTGTAGGAACAATCATCGAAGAACTCATCTAATCCAAGGTCTCTGCTTGTTATGTGCCACAAATGTTGCAAAAAGAGGCTAGGAAAGCAACTTCCATAGATATTCTGCTCCACTAAAACAGGGAAGGTTAGGACCTGCAACTACACATTGTCATGGGAGATGGAAACCTGGGTAGACCATTCTGAAGACAAATTCAAGTGACAATTAATGGAACTGCACCACACAACACCCAGGAAAAAGACACTCAAGAGTAACCTGGCAGAAGGAAAACCATGGCTACAGTCCCTTGGAATAAAACAAGGTGTTATTTTTGTCAACTTCTTGCCTAGCGGGACAACCATTTTATCATTATCTGAGAGTCCAATGCTCCCCAGTTACAGGAGATGGCTTAAAGTGACCACATAGCAAGATACAGACCTCTTCATTAAATTACTCAACAAGCTTCTAGTTTGCAAAAGCATACTGAAGGCTTGGCAGTGAAGACACACAGCATTAGCCCCAAAGGCTATGGGGAGAAAAGCAGGGACTGACTGTTGGCAATGAAAGTGATATTTTCCTTTTAGTACTGCCTTCAGAACTGCTGGGAAGCCTACACAGCCTCACATGTAAAGGATGCAAAGACCTCCATTCAGCACCCAAGAATACGATGTATATAGCACGTTCAGTGTCTACCATCTGACTGGAACACATACACATTCAGAAAACTCTGCAGCCTGGCCTTCTTAGTCCAGAATGCAAGTCTTCAAGTAATACTGAAATGTTAGTGAGGTGTCTTCCTTTTCATATTGCCTAAACTGTTCTGGATTGAAGCTTAAAGTTCTGTGACAATTATTTACAAATTTAAGATAAACTACAAGAATGAATGCTGATTCCTGCACCAGTGATTTATAAATAGAAAAGTTATTGGTAGTTCCTGACCACCGTTCCGCATGTTAATAATGTGCATCACTTACCTGCAGCAAAACAAAATAGTAAACCAGGAATTCACAATAAAACATAAGTCCTAGCATAAGAAGAATAAACAAAGTCAGGTAAGCAACTTTGACTCCCATTTTTCATCTTCCAGGCAGAATTACTTGCATTCCAAGTTCACAAACTGCAAAACAGAGACAAATAAAAACTCAAAATGTATCTGGACAAGATAATCATACATTAAAGTCTCAAATGGAGCAAATTTCACCTTCTGATATGACTTGCACTTTATCATAACACCAACAAACCAATGAGGGTAACCTTCTTTGGCTCTTGTGCATTACCTCTCTGCGAGAGAAAAAGGTATGTATTTACAGTGTCACAGTAAATATTTCAGTTTTTCAACCATACATACAGGGTGCCAACACAGGTAACACTCACTAAGTTTAGGTTGCAAAAACAGATAACACCTTCAACATATAACAGACGTACCCTAAAGTAATTCGCATATTACGGCACACAAACACATTGCTATTACTCCAGCCATCCGCGCTGGATTGCCACTGTCATCACCACATATCATTAATGACTACCCATACTACCCTCCTGCCACCTGTACACGCTATGTTGCACATCGTCCACATTACACTTCATTTGCACTATGTACATGTATTCAGCACCACACTTCAGTACTATACTGAGTACCAAGTTTTGGCCCTGAAAGCGTCGATTTTAGGTTGTCAGGTTAGGACAGTGTATGATACCGATAACACAGGTTGGGTTAGATTAGATTACGACCGTTTTACGTTAGTGTGGATTACGTTAGGTTAAGGTACGCTAATTCTGTAATAAAATGCAACACCCTGACCGGTCCGAAAAGATGACAGGGCTTCAAACCCTGGCAGTAACAGAAACTTCAGTCAGCTGTACAACTCACCCAGTCATATCTAGAGGCGGAATTGATCACTCGCATTCATAATTGTACATAACATGCAATGCCGGTCATTAACACCACTCCCCCCAAAACGTGTTCATGACGTTATACTACTGAACCACAGATCATGTATGAACCATGCACGTTTGTTTATCGGTGGTGGTACGTACACTGCACGCAACGGACTATTCACCTCGGATTAATCAAAACGACAATGATTATGATGGGAAGCATAATCTGTGGGTAACACGGATTACATAGATAGTAACACAAGTCACCCATGTGGTAAATGTGACAGGTATACCGTGAATATGGCGTCTGTGTTGGTTGCAGAGTTCGAGCGGCCTGGGTTTTCGTTTGAGAATTGCCAAAGGTAAGAACAAACCCGCTGAATCTTGAATACTCTGGATCAGGAACGTCTTGTGCCCAAAATCTCATATTAGTTCGTGAATAGTTGCACCATATGTTAACGAGGCTTGTAACATGCTTTGTCACGCCTGTTACCATTATGGACGAGTAGTAAAATATTGTACTGTAATATTCCATATTTGTCAAAAGTGAACGGGAAACAGCACGCACTCCTACAAACATCGACAAAATCGCAACCGTGTAGTCCATAGTGTTGGCTGCTGACGTACTTACGGGCAAATTTAAGACAATGACAGTTGTGGGTAAACCTCGTATTTTGTGCTTCTTATTCTAGGAATGCCTTCCTTGCAAATAAGGGCTTTCCTGTACCGAAGGCAGTGAAGACGGGAACAACAATCGCCGGAATAATATACAAAGATGGTGTAATCCTTGGAGCTGACACCAGAGCTACAGAGCACACTATTGTAGCTGATAAGAACTGTGCTAAAATTCACTATATAGCTCCTAATATCTACTGTTGTGGTGCTGGTACAGCAGCTGATACGGAGAAGACTTGTTCTTTGATTGCATCTCAATTAGAACTTCACCATCTAAATACAGGGAGGGTTGTTCGTGTTGTCACAGCAAACAATATGTTTGCACAGATGTTGTTCCGCTATCAGGTAAGGGAAGTATGTTTCTAGATGAGCACTGAACTGTTTTCTTTCTGCTTCAGTTTCCATGGGGCATATTTGTGTATGTGGCACCGCCATCTAGTGCTGAGCTTAAGACTGGGTCCAGCTTGGGCTCTAGTCCACCTGTATGCCTTCGTGGCTTGTATAGGGAAAACTTTCACATATATGTATATGTGAAATGCATTCAAAAACGTGAAGATTAAAAAAACAGAACCATGTGGGTTTTAAGTTTAATATTTGGCCACCAACACAACTGAGGCAGAGCAACAGATAAACTATAATGCAAAGTTGCTGACCAGAACAACAAGCCTAATGAAGTAGGACATCAAGATCCAACTGTATCACACCAACTAAACCACATTATGTGATTCATCCATAAGTTATTCATTATTTGATTTTGCCATTATTTTTCAAAATAGATTGTACTCTCAGTTGCATGATCTATAACACTTTGCAAACATCAAGCTGGTGTTCTGTTTAAGTACATCTAATGACATGTAATTTCACTGCTAGTGGTGGGCTTTTCTTACATATCTTTACAGAAGCTTTTTTTAATGCACATTTTGGCCAAGAGAAGTTGAGAAAGTAACTATGGCACATTAAACCCACAAGACAAATTGCACCTGACACCACAGCCTACCATTTAAAGTACAAATTTAAATTATGTTTATGCCCTTCTATAATCTATCATGGGTTCTTCCTTGAGAAGCATGGTAACCCCCATTCAACTCAAGAAGCTGCTAATGCTGATCATTTGTGAGTGGCTCTCAGGCCATGCACAGCACTGGTGGTAGACACAAATATAAGCACTCAGCAGCAGTTCACCTGCATAACTTTTCTGCGCAATGGGAGCAAAACAAGGCAGTTGGCAAGAGTGCTGCAGAGAAACAGTAGGACTAAGTGAAGCACACAGTAGTGGGGAATACGTGTCTTTACATTCTGCCATTAAATATTTCTGCTTCTAATTTAAATGCCGTGTTAAAAGGAATTTCCTGCTCTCCAGTGAGGTTTTAAGATGGGCAGCCTTCCCGTCATAAATTTGTTTACCGTTGCCAGGGATTTGTGACATACAGATCCTATCAAATGTTTAACAGTAGACAGCAAAAGTTAAAAGTATCATAGTAAAATTACTTAAATGAACAGAGTATTTCAATTGATATCCATCCATGATCAGCATTTTTTTCTTACTTTCTTCCAAGTAAAAGTTCAAAAGTGGGGTTTATCGGATCACCATGCTTCCCATGCCTGTGTCTGTGTCTGAATAAACATTGGAACCAGCCAACTGATTTTCATGCCACATTGTATGAATATTATGCCATTGCAGGCCACTACAATATATAGCTTTCAGTTTTGTATCATAAATAATAACAAGATTGGCACACAAACTTTGAGATAGCAGTGACATTAATACCACTTTAGGATCCTAAAATAATGCATGGTAATGGATCTCGGAAGTGGTCAGTTAAGGCACTGCGTAAGTAGAATATAAAATTACAGTGCAACCATGAGGGTATATGTCAAATCTACTTACATCTTACATGAAACATTGCTTGCCAGTAAACATTTACAAACATGGTAACAAAGAGAATCTTTGAGGCTATATCCAAAAGATTTAACTGGACTGGAAACTTGTGCAGCAGGCAAGTAGACTTAACATGTGCTGCTCAGAATGCTATTTACACAGTTACTTGTGTTTTAGGGCTACATAGGTGCAGCTCTTGTCCTGGGTGGAGTTGACAACACTGGTCCACATCTATACTGCATCTTCCCACATGGATCATCTGATCCATTGCCTTATGCTACAATGGGTTCTGGCTCTCTTGCTGCAATGGCTGTGTTTGAGACAAGGTGGAAGCCAAATATGACTGTAAGCCTCTAATCAAGTTTTTGTAGTTTGTAGGTAAAAAGAATTAGGGATCACAGTATATTTACTCAATGTGCATGTTTGATAATTGGCATAGAACTCTTTTTACTACCAAAGCAACTATTAGCTTCTGGACTGTTCTCTGTGGGATTAGTTTGATAAAGAGTTGTGCAGTATGCAGTGTTTTGTTTAAACTGAAATGATTTGTAAGTGAAATGTCAGAAAAGTATTTTTCTGTTTTTATAGCAGGTGGAATATTCATGCATGTTAACATCTTTATGACATTATGTTAAACTGATCTTTAAGATTCTTGCAGTAAGTTCTCCACTTACTGAAATGACTAGGATGATGCAGTAAAAGGAAAGTACAGAATAAAATGTTAGGGAATATAAATGAGTGATGAAGAAAACAGTTTGGGATATTAGCATTAACCGTTAGCCACCTTGTGTTCAATATATATAGCACAAGTGTACTGCTACCCTCGAGACACCCCATTTTATACTTACTGAATTTTTGGAGACATACTGCACAGTCTCTGTTCTTTCCTCCACAAAATGCCATGTATTTCGGAATAATATGTTTTTTGGTGCATAAAATACTCACCTGTTATATAAACAGTATGCTAAAATTTAAATGTCCAGATCTTTTACCGAAAGTTTAAAGATGATTAGTTACCGTGTAATTTGAAGTAGTTTCTGGTACTCATTTCTTAACATTCCTTCCCTCAGTAAAATATTGCATACACTTCTGGTAGTGGTAATGTGTTATGGTAGTGGTAATGTGTTACTACTCTACTGTGTTGTTGGTTATAGGAAGAGGAGGGGAAACAGCTGGTTAGTGATGCCATTCAAGCAGGAATCTTCAATGATCTTGGATCAGGCAGCAATGTGAATATCTGTGTCATCCGTAAGGGCAGTGTGGAGTACATCCGTCCATATGGTGACATAAATGCGAAGGGAAAGAGGTTAGTTTTCATTTATAGGTGCATGCATGTCATTGAACTGCTTATTGGATACAACTCATTCATCTACAAATACTTGTTCTCCCATTTCATTACCATTCCACCAGTGCTCCATATTCATATTTCGTTCATCTCCCATTGTGGTGTATAATCTTAGCAGTTAACAGCACTGTTAAATAAAACACTTCTCTTTAAGAGATTCTTTCTTGCCTGTGTTCAACCATTCTGAGGACTGATATATCCAAGAGTCTGGGTGTTGGTGTAAATTCTACATCCAGCCAACAGATTAGTCCAGTATGAATTGGCTGCCCCTGTTTTTTGGGCACTGTATAAAAATCCCTGGTGTTATGCTGATGAAAGTGCATACCAGGGAAGAATAATGCAGAATTTGTTGTCGGTGCTTCCATCTGCACAGATAAGCTAGCAGGAATAAATAACTATAGAACTTCAGGGACTTTTTTTTGTTTGTAAGTTTTATAGAAGTATATATTGGTTATGGGTGAAGAATTGGCTGCTGTTCTACTCCCAGGAAGAGGAGAGGCAAGATAATGAAACTGAAAGGCAAAGACATGCCAGACCAAACATTATCTAATAGGTGATTGAGAATCCTGTGTTTATATTGACAGCCTGACATCTACAGTGCAATGATTGTTTGTTGTTCCATAGTCCATAGTCAAACATAAATGCTAATGTGCATTACTGTGAAAGGCTTAAGTTTTAATTGATTATGTATGAATTAGGGAGAAGAGAGTATGCAAAGGCCCAGACTGTATGATTATTTGCTTGTATTAATATCTACTTAATCAAATATTTGCGATTAAATTAATGTGAGTGAAAGCAGTGTTTGTCATTGAGGCTGTTACAATGTCCATCTTGTAAACAGGATTACCAGACATTAAGGAACAGAAACATTGGCATTTGTCAACTCTATGTTCCAGGCAAGGATCATACCATTACAAGAGAGGTACCACAGCTGTTCTGTCCAGCAAGACTATTCCTGTTGACATTGAAGAGGTGTCAGTACACACAGTTGAGCCAGTTGAATCTATGGACACATCTGCTTAATCTCTGCATCATAAAAGAAACTACTGGTAATTCACTATTCTGGGATGTAATGTCTTTCCCTGTCTTTGAGGCCTGTGATGCATTAATAAAAATTCTTCATAAATTATATACTGTGTGCTGTTGAATTATCTTTCCAACATGTGGTTATTACAGAATATTCCATTTGTGTTTCTGCATGTGTATTTTGTGGTCAGTCTCACAAATTTAAATCTGGCAGCTGCAATTGTATAGCACTTTAAATAGCTTATAATGTTTCTCCAGAGCACAACAGATATTAACACTAAACTGGAGAAGAGGTTGTGTACGTATAACGTTTGATGTCTACCCTATGCACCACTTGCTTTTGCACTAGTATGTACTGCAATGCATATTCTTTAAAGGAACATAACACGAAATTTAGCTGGTGATTTGATTGGCTATCATAACAGTGATTTTTGTGGTTTACCGCAGACCCTCCAGGCAAAATTGGTACAGTGTACCTCAAAACAGGCAATGGCTTTCCTGCCACATCCTTCCCAATTATTCATTAATGATCTGGTGCTCAACATTTTCAGCTAATGAAAGATAAGTAAACTACAAATATAGACTAATAATGAACTGGCAAATTTTGTTAATATTTTCAGGGCTCATCCTGCAGCATGTCTAATGATTTGTGTGAGGGTGGTATCGTAGTAAAAAAGAAACATTCTGTTTTGTACAGATATCTAACCTAGATGCCATTAAGCTGGTAAAAGTCTGGTAACATCTGTCTTTTAAATTCACTGTTTGTCCCTGTTTATCTGAGGTAAATGGTTTTGTCATGCTGCCTAATGCAACAGCTTTCTGCAAGCCATTGGCTACCAATATCTACTGCAAAACAAAAGACAGCTGCAAAAATCTGGTGCAGCACAACAATCAGTTTCCTTCTGCATGCTGATGTGAGAGCCACAGAAACAGGTAACTGTCTTTCTGCCATGAATGTTTGAAACTAGGAAAATGGAAAGTGGGCAAAGTGAATGGCACATGACAAAAACTTTTATACAGACTAATTACAGTGTGAATGATGGACAGCGTATAGGAAAAACTGTCAGCACGTTCAAGCTACTATTCATAGGTAGGTAGATAACTGAGAAGCTGAAGGCACCGGACAGGAATGCATTAACCCTTAGGTGACTAATGTCATATATATATATATATGGAGCACCCATTCTTGATGTTTCTAGATCACACACAACGACGCAGCACAGTCGGTAGGACTCCTCTGGACG
>Ga0268261_10002480_pt1 | contig 13234 bp, 8 predicted proteins | sample TergutNc150P1_FD_190353 | JGI IMG/M metagenome (GOLD analysis project Ga0268261, IMG submission 190353) | Nasutitermes corniger P1 segment gut microbial community from laboratory colony in Florida, USA - Nc150 P1 (SPAdes) (version 2) | ecosystem: Host-associated > Arthropoda: Insects > Digestive... | reverse complement strand
ATTCATTCATTAGTATTCAGCCCTTAGGCCGGTTTGGCAGGAACCAGAACCCAGTCAGGCGACCGATATGGCTCTGGCACACTGCATCCTGGGCAAGTTCTTAGGGGTAGGTTGCCATTGCTTTCCCCCGCCTTTAGACGTTCCCACCTTCTCCGCTAGGTGCCTTCACGTCCAACGACGCGAGAGACCAGTAGCAGCGGAAGATGGAACTCTTCGTGGGCGAGAAATGTTCCGATAAATTTCGTCTAAGAATTCGACTTCCACGTAATTCTAGAGATCTTTTACATGCCGCAAATCTGCAACATGGGACAGACGGCTTTACTTCCCCTCCGAAGGAAGGCATGCTGAGGATTTTTTCGCCCTTAAAAATCCGACGGCTTCGGCCGGGTTTGAACCCACGAACTCGGGCACCAAAGGCCAGCACGCTACCTCTAGACCACCGAAGCCGTGCTCCATATATATATATATATATATTTATATTTATATGACATTCGTAGCCTAAAGGTTAATAATTTAACCTTTATCCTGCTAACGTGGAGAAAATGGTGAGCTCCTAATAATGCCAGCAAATAGCAGATGGGATTTAATTCGGGGTTTAAAGGGTTAAAAGGCGCTACAATATTTTATGGATAGTAACACAGTACATATTCTTTACACACGCCAAATACTGAGAGTTATGTAAAAGCTCGTGATTAAGGCATTATTCCATTAATCGATGCGCATTTATCGATTACGCCAGGATAGGTGGGCATTTTGCGGATTGAACAGTAAAGCCGAGTTATTGTGCCCGACAAATAAATACACGGCTAAGCGCCTTGGGCTGCCGTCCCACGTCTGGGAACTTTGCCAGACGGCGTCTACTGGACGTGGAGACCGCTGGCACTTATGGAGAATTGTAAACATTTATTTCAGGGATTGACCACCGCGCGATATCAGCAATAATATTATGCCGACGCATTTGAAAATCCACACCAAGAGCGGCATTCTGATAACGGGTACCCTTCTGCATTATACTCGTACATGCGACCCACTTTATTGGTAAACCCCCAGAAAAGTTGCTAACCGGTAATATTACTTTGTCGTTCCGCCTAAATAGAGGCGTCCTGCTGATATGACTGACACAAAAGTGGCATACGTTATGTCAGTCGAGAAGACTGGATAGCTCTATATGCGAGGCAGTACATCTTTCGTATGAACGTGTATTATGTATTTGGGTCACTGCCGTTGAATCTGTTTTATCCGAGTTTCAGACAGATAGATGGTCTCATGTTGCTCTGATTCCATGTGTCATTATTCCACGTCCTCTGCTCTGTTGCAATTGCCGTCAGGCACACGTAACAGTATCTTTCGCATTCACTGTCATGTTGGTACAAATAGTAGTCATCCTTCTTAGTGATTGGGCCACCGTAGCCATCACACATTTCCACCAAGCCGTCAGAGTCGCTCCATGGTCAGAGTAATCCGTACGAACGGACAATACGAGGGACAGAAAGGAACCATATCATCTGTGAACCATGGTGACACTTGCCATAGAACTTTGACGTGAGCGTTAGTTGTCGTAGCAGTAATCTGTGGCCGTTGGTAAAAGGAAGCCATGTTTTCCTGCAAAAAAGTACGCCATATTGCATATTATGAGAGAAGTGTTTATCTTGCGTGGTTCGTGGAATTCGCTGGGTATGAGTTTCGCAGTATTGTTGACAGACTCTCAGGGCCTACGTCGAATACCTACCTTCAAGCCTTTCCGTTCGTTTTAATGTCACATTGTTATGATATGTTCCGTCAGGTGTGAATCTTGAAGTGAATACATTGTGTCTGAGAGCCAAGGTGAAGGATTGGGTTTGTAGGATTGCTCGAGATTTCTGTTGGATTAATGGTGTGTTTGTGTAAGAGATTATAAGCACATTCGCCTGTACATCATTCTTTAATGGAACTGTTGATCATCCAAAACTGTCACCTTCAATAATACATATTGTAGATGTGACTCAAAATTGAAGCTTTTAGCGGTGCGCGTAAGGTAAACAGTACAAGGTCGTGTTGCCATTCCAGTTTGAACTACGCATACAAGATCTGACGGTCTTATGTAATAGTCACAAGTGTGACTCTGCGTCCTGATCGTAGGTCTGTTCAAATGGTTAAGATCATTACTGCAGGGATGTAAGAGTAGATTTTAACTAAAACAGGCATAGAAGTCCGAGAATCATTTGCAGAAAGGCCTAGACTGTTAAGTACAAATTTAAATGCCTAACCTTATCAGAGGCTGACTTGTGCCAAGGCCTATCAAGAGAATGATCACATTTCATAAAGTTTATTGGTCTCAATTTCATGATCTTTCCCGATGTGTTAAGTTCTCTGTTTTGCTGCAACATTAGAAGTACACACAATTCCAATGTTTTCCTGGATTCATTTGGAATCGTCCTCGTTGTTTCTGCTGTTTGTATGTTTTGGTAAGTTTAAAAAGTGTATTTCTGTTGTCATTAATCATTGCAGTTGCCTTTTATGCATGTGTAGGTACCATTTGTCAGGGTTTCATATGCATTGTACTTTGCTAGAATAAGTACAATGAATGCAACAAGCGGTTCTGTACAGTAGTAGTGCTTTAGCCTTTTAAATATGCTCCAACAAGACTTCTGAATTGACAAATTTCTATCAGTATATGTATTTCCAATACAAGTTTCTCATGACATGATGCTGCAGAAGCCCAGCCTAAGGAGCAAAGTAGTCTAGGCCAGTGCACTGTTACCAACATGTGCATAGCATCATAAGGTGAAAGGCCCGTATGTGCTTTCTAGACCCATGTAAAATAAATCAGTTTCAGAAGATACAAGTCTGCTGGGATGTTCCACTTTTTTTTTTTAAGTACTCAAAATTATAAAGGGTCATGAAGCAGTATGCTTAATTCTGAAGACAAAGGCACTATGATCCTTAAGAACATTTGGATCTACTTGCCCAGCAACACAGCATAATGTTCCAGAAGACTTTATTACTCAGCAACTCCAGTTTGAAAGCCTCAGATCATGTACATGAATCAGAGCTGAACTAATAAGTGACCAAAATTGATTTGTCAAACAAATATGAGTTGTGGTGAGAACAAGAACTCTGAATCCTATTTCCCAGTTGTGAGATTTGAGATTCTTATAATGGTGTGCTCTGGAACTTGATACCATGTAATTGTATTTGGTAAATACAAAATGTTTCAGCAGGGCCTGCATTCCTCAGTGTCAGGGTATAGGATTTTGTCTGAATACAGAAACATTAGTTCCTCCACAGCGTTGGTAAATAGGCACCAGATTGAATGGTATGAGATCCCAATACTGCTGTAGCCTCCGATGTCCTTACATTGCACATGCAGTACCACAACTTCGATACAGTTTGTGTTGTTAATGTTGTAACTTACATGATTTAAGTTCAGAATCTAATATAGAAGTTTCATTGAGAAAGTTGCCCAAACAAAATCTGGGGGTTTTTCCCCTAAGGTTTATTAGTATACATCATTTCAGGACTACATATTGAAGTGGTGCACTGGTGTTGATGTGCACCATACAAGTCTGTATGTCACTAGCATGCAGTGAGCATAACATGGTCTGTTACAGATACACAGTAGAATAGTATCTTTTAATGTTCTTAATAATAATGTAAATTAAGTTGCTGATTTCATAATTGAAGTAATTATGTACGTTTTTTGTATTGTTTGGAGTTGATTGTGGTGAACCAGGTTAGCACAGTGGGTATACTGACAAGGCTATTTTCTGGATAATGTGGGGTTCGGTTCCCACCATGGGCAAGAGTCCAGCCTGGCTCTTGGACCTACACACCCTCCTGTTCATTTGTACTGGAGGTACCTTTATATTATTCATCTCATTGTTTTGTATATAAATGTGAACGCAACTTACATTTAACCATAGCTGTGTGTTTTGTCCTTTACATCTAGCCATCATTAGGATATAGAAATATTTGTATTGTAACAATTTTTACAATTTGGTTTTAACACTTTAACTGTGATATGCAGCTGCAAAAAAAAACAGCACATTTGTTATAAATTTTACATCAAAATTTGTGAGATAATGCAGTTTTAACACATTATGAATGTAAATTGGTGACAAGATGTCACTTGATTGTTACATTATACATATTGTATGTTGAACCAACCCCCTTTTTGTACAGCTTGTGAAAGCTGAAATGTGCAGTTGTGATTTAAGTATAAATTGGATCTGACAGTTTATTGGTTTAAGTCCTGTGGGTTCTTTGCCCTGGGGTATAGTGGCCATCGCATGAAGTTAACCCCCCACACACACACACACACACACACACACACACACACACACACACACACACACACACACACACCGAATGCCAAATTTGAGAATGAGTGGTGCTATACCATTGCCTCCCATCTGTGACTTCATGATGTGGACAGGGGCAGCTTTTAGAATTGAGGTAGTTGAGCAACAGGTCACAGTATTTTACATTGTGTTTATGATGTGTGGTCCAAAGGAGCATCAAGCAGCAATGTTGCGACCACAGCGCGCTGTGAATATTACAATGAAACATCGTGCCAGGAATCCAAACAAGCTTGTTTCGAGACTCAAGAATGCGAACAGCCTGAGCCTGAGAAGCGAAATCACTGCTTTGTGCTGTGGCAGAATAATAGCATGGGGAAGCCATATATCAAACTGAAGGTGAGTTTAACATTTATTTTGGGTGTAGTTTGTGTTGAATTCATATGCATGCCGTTGCTTGATTGTAGAGTGTGCAAGTTGCATGAAGAAGAAAATAAATAAGATTAGGCATTGTATGTGTAACGTAACATTGTGGCATGGTGGTGTAATGTTTATACCTCCTCGGCTCCTTTAGCAGTCGGATACCAGTTTGATTGAAGAGAGTGCGTTAATGGTGCCAGCAAGAATAAACCCTTCTTAGGTCGTGATGTAAGGTGCTTAATATTTTTGCTTGACTTTAACCAAATTTGGAGTTCCTTGACAGATTTCTATAAAAATCCCTGACATAAAATACTGCAAAAATTTGTCTGGTGGAAACTGCTCTGATATATGCAGACATACAGGTGGACTTGACAAAGCTGATTGATGCTTTTCGCAACTATGTGTGTGTGCTGAATAACTGCATAGAATGTGATATGACAAAGATTACATCGTTGCATTTGTACATCACATCACAAAACATCTCACCCCTGTAGTAACATATTATTTAATTATGTCTTTTACTTTTGCCTAATTGATTTTAATGAAACCACAATTTGGTCAACAGATTTTAGTGAAAAATGTCGAGTATAAAATTTCATGAAAATCTGCATTGTGTAAGTGTAGGTATTTCATGTGAACAGTTTGACAGACGTGACAAAGCTAACAGTTGCATTTGCAAGTGTTTTGTGAACATGCCTACAAATGAATCACTGGATTTTTACCTCCACCTTTTAAGCACAAATGTTTTGTTTGAAAAATATGGATGTAATATGTACTGTAACTGGCCACGGTCTGTATTTCAAGTCTCAGAGTAGGCATCAAGAAGATGAGAAAATAAATTGGTCATTTGGCATTGCCACTTTGATTTGAAAAGGAAAGAGAATGTCTGTATTCAAATTTTGGAATGCGTGGAGGGGTTAAGCAGTTCAAACCTGTAATTGCTTTCAGCACATAAGACTAGCCAGTTACTAAAAGGGGTAGAGGTCTAGCACATCTGATTTCCATAAAAGGCTTAAATTCTCTTTCTTGTTATAGTGGTAGGTAGCAGTATACAGGTGTTCCTTGTTGAAAACGATATTTTGTATGGGCTTGCCTGCAGGCTGCCTGGTTTTTGTGAGAAAGGGAGAGGCAATGCAGAACAGGTACTGAAATGTGACTTCAGAGAGGAAAGAGGTGCGGGAACAAGCAGAACTGTGAAAATATTGTAATGGCAATTGTGACTTGGTCAATCTTAAGTTTACATGTTTGTGTGTAAGATCTCAATATATGAGGAGAGTTTAATAGTCTACAATTGCTAACAATGATCAAACACAGTGGCTCCTTTCTCTCCATATATACCTTGGGATGGATTCGTGCTTACCAATGAGTGTATGAATTATTGTAACTGGGAGTCAGGCAGCTTAAAGCGGACGGTTACAGTACAGTGTGTTCAAATAGTTGCTTGACTGGCCATGAGACAATACTACCACTTCTGGCATGAACTTCTACCATTAGATGTGAATAGAGTACAGTCTGCTGAGCCATCTCCTGTTTGGAATAAGGTTGTAGCATGTGTGGTTTTTGAGTAGTGTCTTGCTTCTTTTACAGCTTTTGTGCACCTAAAAAATGGCAGACTTGAAAGAACAGCGTGTCCATATGCAATTTTGCTTTAAACTGGGTAGACATAACCATGGAAGATTTTGGTATGTTGAAAATGGCTTTTGTAGGGAAGGACACAAGCTTCTGACTGGTTTTCAAATTTCAGAAGCAGTGTGACCTCTGTTGAAGTTGCCAAATGCTTGGTGCATCTGTCAGCAAGTAAAACAGATGAAAATGTGGGTGGAATGAAGGAACTTGTCCTCAAAAAGAGCATGATTGTTCGGTCTGTGCGGAGTTGCTGACATGTTAGGAATTTTGTTTTGATAAGTTCAGAGCGTTTTGAAAGGCAGACTAGACATGTGTCAGACTGCCTCCAAATTCATGCCCCACCTGTCGAGTGAGGAGCATGAATTTGTTGCTGAAAACAAACTGATTGCTGTTCCACACCCTACCTTCTCGTCCGATGAGGCCTGGGTCACATCTTTCTTTTTGCACAATTAAAGATGATGTTAAAGGAAAAGTAATTAAAGATATCACCATGATTCAGTCAAAGTCATGGGACACACTTGCCAAGTTTTAAACAAGTGCTCCATAAAATGCTGTGATCAGTGGGCTTACCGTATAGAGCCCGGACAGTACCCGGATGAGACACCATTTATTAGAAGGTGTTGTTCGTATGGAGAAATCAGTTCATAAGCTATTTGATTATGTCATGTATATTGACTTTGGTAGTGGTATTCATGTGGCTTGTCTGTTTATTTGTGTGTATTTCTTTTAAATTCTGCAGAGAAGAATTAAAGTTCTTGTTCTCAGGTAACCTATCTGCTTGCAATATTAGGCATGTGTGATTTTTTGCTAACCTTAATTTAATATGTAAAATTGTACTTGGAAAAGTATATTTGCTTATTTTATGCATCCCATCTTTTAGGCATGAATTGTAGTGTGAAAGTTGTGTAAATTACACCAGTAAATACATTTGTATGTGCTGTATTTTGCTTTATGACCGCAGGGCTGCTTTCTGAACAACATTGATTGCTATGACCAGCCTAAATGTGTTGAGAAACGGGAGGAGCCAAAGAAGGCCCTAATGTTTTGCTGCTGTGAGGGCGATATGTGTAACCGGAACTTTACGTGGGAGCCCGTTTCTACTCATTCTCCAAGTGGTAAGCTTCTATATTGAACTGGATTAAAAGAAAATTGGTTTTGTTTTTCATGTTTTAAAAGTGTGTTGTTAACAGCACTGTAATTTGCTAATATTATACAGTACAGTGATACCTCGGCTAACGAGTGACCCTGCTAACGAATTTTTCGGCTAATGAAGATTTTTTTCGCTGTTTTTTCGGACTCAGTTAACGAATGTTTTAGTGGATGCACGCACTAACATAAAGCAGCAAACATGAACGGTCAGGCCATTCCAGGAGCTTATCTTTTCGGTCTGTATGTGTGTGACAAAGAAATGAGCTGACCACATCACATAGGGGAGACCCACCAACCCGACTGGGTTGTTTACGTTCGACTTTGTGCCTCGGTTGAAGGCAAGTGTCTGAATCACTTTAAAAACATTCTGAAGAAAAGAGAAGTTCAACTTTGGACAGATTTTTGACAATTCCTTTAGCAAAGAGACAGAGGCCAGCTACTGAAGAAGAGGAGATTTACTGTACCTTGAATAAACTTTGAAAATTTGGAAGAAGAATAGTAAAAACGTTGTGTACATATTTTCAGTTAAATAGTATAAAGTGTATAATATACTTTCAGTATAATAGAGTAAAGATCGTCAGTTTTTCATTCTACTTTCCATTCTCCTTCATCCAGTTGGGTAGCTGTTCATCTCAGCCTTTGGTGAGTTTTTGCCCTTTTATAGTGTGCTTTTTTACTATTTTATAAAACTTATCTTTAAATAGTGGGCAGCATCCAGAACGAATTAAACGAGTTTCTATAGAAACCTACGGGAAATCACATTTCGGCTAACGAAGATTTCGGCTAACGAATGTGATTCCAGAACGAATTATCTTCGTTAGCCAAGGTATCACTGTATAGTTTTGGTGACGGATGAACAAATGAGTATGGAGTATTGCGGGATTGAATGAGCTACGTTTAGCGTTGTAGCGTCTTCTAATTTAGTTTTGATTATTTAGGAATCTTCATACTTTCTAAATGTGCTTCGTAGTTGTCAGGAGCTTTATGTGAATGAAGTGATTTCTTTTTTAAATTTCTGAAGCAGTGCCAAAGCCCATTGTGGATATGAGTGAGGATGGACTGGATGTGATTCTGTACGCACTGGTGCCTGTCCTTGTTCTTGCCATTGCCATTCCTGCTATCTATTGGTTCTTCCGTCAGCGCAAGCTTACATACTTCAATGAGGTACTGTGCACAAGCTTTGTTGTTTTATTGATACATGGGTCACATACAACTGAAACCCATTGGTGGTCCTGTTGTGGCACTTCAGATGGCACAGGCACACATTTAACTCATTATACACACTGATAAACATGCATGTAGCACTGCAGGCAACTGGGTAAGTAGTTCATTCGGGTAACGTAGCGGTGTAAACAACACATTAGATGCACGACAGTACGTTCAAACACTTTGGAAGGTGTGTACTGGATCAAGAACAGACGTCACAGCCAGCTCATTGATGGCATCATTGTGCTACACAACCATACCTGTCTCCATGTGCCCCACAGTTTTTAAGGACCAGCTGAATGCCATGTGATGGGAGGTTCTCAGGCGCCATGCATACAGCCTGGTTCTATTGCTGTGCCATTTTCATGTAAGAAACCTTCAAATGATTTACGTTTATGTTTATGTTGGATGATGGATGATGTGCAGGGACCATTGGCACAGTGGCTGAGGCAGGAGCCCAAGGAATTTCTTAGCAGTTGGGATGCACCAGTGTATGCTTCAATAGGGCTTCTGCCAAAATGCCTGTGGTGGTTGTTTCTAACTGTGCCAGTCCTCAGACAGGTTTCAGTTGTACTTCTCTCATAAAATCATAGTTAATGACCATAGAGAATTTGTTTCTGTTCAGTAAATGTTGCTCCAACTGTTTGTTTCTCTTTACATGCATACATCAATGCTTTTATACCGTTAGTGGGTAAGTAATTGTTGTGAACTAATGCAGGCAGTTTGTGTGTTAAGTTTAGGACAGTTCAGAATGTAAAGTATGAAACGTAACTACTGCAAACTGACATAATGCATTCTAGTTAACTGAAAATCAGTTTTGAAATTTCATATTAATTCTGTACTGCAGTCTCAATGTTTGTGAACCTCGATGTGTGGGATTTCGGCCTTGGGCAATTGCCCATTTCTGTGCCATTGTTTTGACCTTTTGGGACTCTTTCCAATCAACTGGGATGAGACCATGTGGCTGGCAGGCCAGCTTTCACCACTCTCCAGCTGTTTTACAGATCACTCTCAGTTCAGTCAAGGTCTGTATTTCATTAACCCTTTGGTGCCAGAAGTAGATGGGTTGGGATGGCATAGTGGGTACAGTGACATGGTATGGGCCTGACCGTTTGGGGATCAGTCCCAAGGGGAGCGAGGTTTTATGCGCCCCTCCAAATGGCTCTGGGGACCATCCTGCTATGCATTGGGTACCAGGTTTCTTCCAGGGTTGTAAAGCAGCTGGGGTGTGATATTAACCACCCACCCCCATCTAGCACTGAGGTTAAAGAGTATATACCTCTACTTCCCCTCTAGGCCTTCATGGGCTCTTCTAGGGTGAATGTTACCCTGTGTGCATAAGTGAGCTGCATAAGAGCAGATTTATGACATTCATCATTTTGAGTGTGACTGCACATCTCTCTCTCTCTCTCTGTCTCTCACACACACTCTCTCTCTCTCTCTCTCTCTCTCTCTCTCTCTCTCTCTCTCTCTCTCTCTCTCTCTCTCTCTGCCAACGTTATTAAGTGAGGGTGATCACCTTAATGCCTTGTGAAATGAGACCCTCCCTCAATCATTGAATGTATTTTGTGCTTCCAAAATGTGTATGTATTTATTTAAAAAATAAACTCATCCTGGTTATACTTTCTGAGGTCATTTTTGTGTTTTTATTACTTGTACTTTGTAAGTGCTTGGAATCAAGTTGGTAGTTTACGTTGAAAATGGATTCCAGTGTTTGTGCTTCAGATGCTTGTGGTGGTTTTATTAGGCCAGATTAATCACGTATATTGAGATTGAGACTGTACCATATTGAGACATGGATTGTGTTGCCATGTGCCCTGGCAGATTGGTGCCAACCTCATATGTAGGTGGCCACAATATTTTGTTTGCAGTACACTGGTGATGGAGGAAGCATGTTTCTCTGAAATGTCTGAACCCATCTACCAGATTGTACGGTGTCACAACTGGGAAGTCCATGAAAGGAATCGTCACTGCTGTGAAATCTCGAAAAATCTTGTGTGAGAAATGTAAACCACCTTAATTATGAACGTTTTAGTTTTGATATGGCCCTCGTTGGCGTGATGGTGAATATGCTTCAGCTTGTTTTGATATGGCCCTCGTTGGCGTGATGGTGAATATGCTTCAGCTTGTTTTCTCGTGCCCCTTTGTCACTGTTTTTCATTTTCAGCTTCCTACAATTGAACCCCACCCCTTACCGCCACCATCCCCTCTTTTGGGTCTGCGCCCCATCCAGCTCCTAGAGATTAAAGCCAGGGGGCGTTTTGGTGCTGTGTGGAAGGCTCAATACAAGTCTGATACAGTCGCAGTCAAGATATTTCCTATACAGGTAAGAACATGATTTATATTTGCCTTACACAGTAAAACCCTGATTTTACATTTCTGCATTGATGTCAAATTTAGGAACCTAAAATCCAGGAAATGAAGAATATGCACTCTAAAAAAATGTAGCTTGCCATGTAACAAAGTGCGGCAAGCCCTTCAACATGTAGGCTTATGAACATTTTTTCGGTGTAAACATGAAACGTGTAAGTGAATTGGAAGGAACTTGCTTACAGTATTGTGACATGCGGTCACAGACAATAAGATGATTGCTGGGTACCCACAACAGATATCCCGTACATTTTACACTGCAAACAGCATAAAGGAGAGGCAGGAGGACAGTTGTCAGTCACAAAGTAAACCTAATAACCTGGTGATGTATTGTGATAGTAATGTGACTATGTTTCGTGGTCTGCAGCGTGTATCTGTTTAACCAGTGAACAAGTGTACCTCCCATTTCTTTACCTCTTAATCTGTATATTTCATTTTCAAGTTCAAGCTATTAGCTTCATCATGCTCATCTAAAGCAGTTATTAGCTTCATCATACCCATCTAAAGCAGCTATTATCTTCATCATGCCTATCTAAAGCAGCTGTTAGTTTCATCATGCCCATCTAAAGCCGCTATTAGCTTCTTCATGCCCATCTAAAGCAGCTGTTAGCTTCACCATGCCCATCTAAAGCAGCTGCTATCTTCATCATGCCCATCTAAAGTGGCTGTTAGCTTTATCATGCCCATCTAAAGCAGCTATTATCTTCATCGTGCCCATCTAAAGCAGCTGTTAGCTTCAACATGCCCATCTAAAGCAGCTGTTAGCTTCATCATGCCCATTAAAGCAGCTGTTAGCTTCATCATGCCCATCTCTCTGCATTCAACAGCTCGGCTCCCACCAGGCAGATTTTCATGAAATCTGATATTTCAGTATTTTTTGAAATTCCATTGATAAAATTCAAGTGTGGTTAGAACCTGACGAATAATCGGAACTTCACATGAAGACCGATCGACCGATAGACTGATAGACCAATCGACTGATAGACCGATAGACTGGTAGACCGATAGACCGATATATGTACATCTGTGGTAATGTCTTGCTGAACATTTCTTGGAATGAGATATGTAGCAGACAGAAGTTGTAGGGAAAATCAGACATTTTATGTTCAGTAACTTTTTCACAAAAGTGTGCCTTTTTGTGTAAGTCTTGCTGGGCAGGCCACAGATGACAATGTAATGTGGCCCATGTGCTTTGCACACTGGATAGCTAATGCTGCAGACATACAGATTATGTAATGAATATGTAATTTTGCTTGGCAACAGTGGTTACATGAATGCACCTAATTACATTTATATGTACATTGCCACTCTTGTTAATGAATATGAAGATACGTATTTTTCATCAGACTGCACCAGCATGTTGCAGCTTCTTGATTGTGTCATCATAAACAGTGCTTAAAGCAATATTAGCCGAAGCATCTAGTATTGAAATCCATGTGCTTATGGACTTAGGGAAGGATGTTACTTGTTCTGAAATCAGCATGTTTCACAGTAAGTTATGCAGACAGTTGTGAGTTGTTACTGTCTGTGGCTGTGGATGTGAACTGAGAACAGAAGCTGGCTTACATTCTGATGGTGGTGGCAGTGTTGGGGGTCAGCAGCTGCATTGGTGGCGGTGGTGGAGGCATCTCCTCCTCTCCCTCCACGAGGACTTGGCTAGGCCCTGAGGATGTCAGCTTCAGTTGTTACGTATCTGGATGAGTTTTGTTGGTTGGGTGGGTGGGAGGACCAGTGAGAAAGATGGAGACCAGCATGACCTGGACTGGTGCCAAGACTTATTAAAGCACACGCTGCTTTGAAACTGTGGAATCATCCTGCTACATGCACAGCATTAGCAAGACTGTTGAACAGAACATTTAAATTTGGCATTGGCACTGTTTTGTCTGAGACAGGGCTGCATCTAAACAGTTAGGTGCAGATTTTTTTAAGAAAAATTGATTTTGCACACAGGCATTAACCCTTAGGCTACTAAATGTCATGTGTATATGGAGCACCAATTCTTGATGTTTCTAGATCACACACAACGACGCACCACAGTCGGTAGGACTCCTCTGGACGAGCGATCAGCTCGTCGCAGAGACCTCTACCTGACAACACACGACGCTCACAACAGACAAATATCCATGCCCCTGGTGGGATTCGAACCCACGGCCTCTCACCTGCTGAGATCGTGGGTTCGAATCCCA
>Ga0268261_10002479_pt1 | contig 13240 bp, 7 predicted proteins | sample TergutNc150P1_FD_190353 | JGI IMG/M metagenome (GOLD analysis project Ga0268261, IMG submission 190353) | Nasutitermes corniger P1 segment gut microbial community from laboratory colony in Florida, USA - Nc150 P1 (SPAdes) (version 2) | ecosystem: Host-associated > Arthropoda: Insects > Digestive... | reverse complement strand
AGACCCTAGTAGTGCTTGAGGGTGTGATACCTCTGGAAACATTCCCCCTTGTGGAGTGGCACTAAGGGGAACTTGCAGATGTACCGAGTTTCACCGTGTTAAAAACGCAGATTTGCGTCACCCGTCCTGCACAGTTGTAATGTAAAGACGCAAATCTGCGTCACCCGTCCGCAATGTGTTAACATACTTTCTTAATTTACACTTTCACACCTTCTAAAACCTACAGAGCATCAGGGGGGGAAAAAAAAAAAAAAGCAGATTGGAACTACATTAAAAATGAGTACTAATGTTAAAAACTCTATGCATTCAATATGTCTCTTCATAAAACTTATGTGAACAGTGCTACTTATGCATCAGCATGATACAAATTCAGAAAAAGTAAGAGTCCATAAAATACTAGGGATTTTATTTCAGAATAAAATTTAATCACAATGACTTGTATCTACAAATTTTGTCATAGTCCTAATTTCTTGACAGATTGGCCTCAAAGATAATTCAAATCATGCTGTATATATCAGTGGCTTTTTTGATGTGTTTTCAAGAGGGTTTTAGACACAAAACCTTTATTGCACAGTTGGCACTGATAAGGTCTCTGTCCCGTATGATAACGTTTATGCACAACTAGAGTAGGTCGTTGTGTGAAGGACTTGCCACACTGGTCACAACTGTACGGTTTTTCCCCCGTGTGTGTGCGCTTGTGAATATGTAGATTTCCTCGCTTTCCAAAACTCTTACCACATGTATCACACACAAATGGTTTCTCACCAGTATGAATGCGTCTGTGACACTGCAAAGATGCATTGCTTGTGAGCCCTTTCCCACAAATGTCACAGAGGAATGCCTGACTGTCACCTGTGTGAGAGGTCACATGCAACAATAGTGACTTCTTGTATGAGAACACTTTGCCACAGGTTTCACATTCATAGCAATTCCCTGGACTACCACGGCCAGCTTTATGTGAGTCGGCATGTTGCGTCCTTTGATGTGTCATTAAGTAATGCCTGTAGACGAAAACCTTTCCACACACATCACACTGGAAAGGACGCTCCCCTGTGTGTATATTCTTGTGACCCTGTAACTCAGTATTTGTGTAATATCCCTTACCACAGACATGACAATGAAATTTGAAGTCTCCAACATGCCTCTTTTGATGAATTTCCAGGTAAGCTTTATACATAGTTGCATAACCACAAATATTGCATATGTGATTCTTTACACCTGTGTGCACTTTCTTGTGAGCAGACAGTTCAAATGAACGCTTGTATGTCTTGCTACAGATGCTGCATGAGTATGGACGGTCTTTTGTGTGCGTCTTCATGTGCCGCTTCAACAGTTTTGTTGTCGTGCATATCTTGCTGCAAATCTCACACTTTATACTTCTTGCAGCTGTATGTGTCTTCATGTGGAAAATAAGATTGGTTTCTGCAGTGAAGCTCTTTCCACACAGGGTGCACAAATGAGGTTTAATACCTGTGTGGATTTTCTTCTGCTCAGCCATCTGTCTTCTGTCACAGGTTTTACCACAAACTGTGCTCTTTTCTGCATTGGTCACAGACCTCACACACTTGTTTTGTTGACACAAAGCATTTGAAACACTCTTAGTTCTGCTGTTTGTAGTTACATCATGTCTGCTTCTCTTTGGGGACCTAGAAAAGAACACAAGATATCTGCTGAATGCTACCTTATTGGTCTACCTGCTTCCAATCCCAGCAAGCAGTCTATAAAAGATATAAATACAAACAAACATGAATCAGTAGAAATAAACAATAAGATGCAACCTTGTAATAGAATTTATTATTCCAAAATTTATTGAAGGCTCAACAATTTTCGAGCGGCATACCGCTAATCATCAGGAGCTCCAAACTGTATTTGCAGCCTCTGGTTTATATACCCATGTGGTGATCGGCCATTGTCCAGGCTGGGTCCCACCCAGCCTGGACAACGGCCGATCACAACATGGGTATGTAAACCAGAGGCTGCAAATACAGTTTGGAGCTCCTGACGATGAGCGGTATGCTGCTCGAAAAGTGCTGAGCCTTCAATAAAGTTTGGAATAATAAATTCTATTACAAGGTTGCATCTTGTTGGTTATTTCTACTGATTCATACTACGATGCACGTATCCATAAATATTAAATTTACAAACAAACACGTGACCTCTTTAAAACATTTTGAAACATGTTACCACCATTATTCATCTGAAAATCAAATGATAAGCCAAAAACTAATATTCTTTCAAGTGTTGTGCACAAATAGATGTTAAAGGTCTTCATCCCCCATTAGCTAACTTATAATTCCAATTTATGACCTGCTTACATACTTACATTCCAAAATAAAAGTACTAAAACTAAACAAAAGGTACCAGACATTAGACATTAATATTGACATGTTAGGTCTATGATGCAACAATAGATATAAATACATAGTATCTTCTGATAGATACAAATACATAGTAGCTTCTGATTACTTTTACAATGACAACTGTCATAAGAGGATCATTTCTTACATGCCTACTGCATGCACACACAGAATTAAAGAGTGTGGTAGAAGGTGCTGACACATTGTATCTTCAATGTCCACCACTCTATCTTGGATGGGTGTCCCAGCTGTAAACAACACTCTAACAATCTCTCTTGACTTTCAGAACTGGTAGGCACACTGGAAGTTAAAAGTGAATCACAGCATTTCAAAATGTATCTTCAGTTTCTGCCACATCTGTATTATATCACATGAAGTTAGCAAATGCTGGCTTTGTTGAAATGAGTTATAAGAGTTATTCTTATGGGGAAAGCAATGTAACAATTATCTCAAGGGATTAAGCGAAACTGAAGTTCTTGCTGAGCAACTGAAAAGGCAGGCATGCTTAACATTACACAGAAGGACCTTCAACTATTGGATCACATTTTGGAATAAATAAAGTTACAGGAGACAATGTTTTCTACAAAACACAATTTTATTTACATGTCATAATATTTTCATTTACATTATAAACAAGAATATGTACGTTCAGGCAGTATACTTGTACACTTCTGCATGCTAAACTTGTACCCAGGTATTTATGTCTTTAAAATGATACAGTATTAGAAACATAATTCAAACTTTGCTGGCAAAAGCAGTAGTTCATGGATATTACTGCTGCTAGCAGCTGCATACTGTATGGCTAGTGGTACAGCTGTAGCAAGTCATACTGTGTTTTGTGGAAAAGTTGAGTGATACTGTTAACACAGAGACATTTTTTGTGAACACTTTGGTATCAGTTGGGATCCTGCTCAACAAATAATGTGCAGCCTCGACTAACGATATAATTGTGCCTCAACCATGGAATGAAAGCACCTCACACGTCAAGCATATATATCCACAGAACGCAAAAAACCGCCATAAACATGATGCAGTGATATCTCTTTGCTGTCACATCTATACTGCCCTTGGGGCAAGTCTAACTCATTAAATAGGTAATGGGGGTACTTTCCGTGGGGTAGGGGACAAAGCATTACAGCTCACCTATATCTACAGCAATGGTTAACATGTGTGGAGCTGTGCCTCCATTCCCCATACAGATTAATAATATGATGCTTAATCAATCACATGACAACTCTGTGTTTTACCTCAACAATTGAATGCAGTTCCTTTATATCTTTACTTCAACTACAAACTCTCCATTATAAAATGAAAAATGTAAAAACATATAACAACACAGTAAACATGTATTGATGTACAATGTGTTTGCTTAACTTGTATGCCAAGATGAGCAAAAGGGGACAAAGTGAACAGCACTAGGACAGTGCTGACATTTTGTGATCACACAGTGTCCCTAACTTTGTACCCTGACCTGTCCAGCAGGTTGTATCTATTTATTTATTCTGCCAATTGTAGCAGGGAAATACATAACCTTATAAATATGCAGAAAGATGTACTACATGGTCCACTTCTTGTCTATGGCAGTATTCCTCTTCATGGAACTTAAAAAGCACTGCTCACATCTGACAGCATTTTACATTCTTCAGATTCCTTATGAAGGTAAGCTGAGTAATGCAATATTTTAATTATGGGAATAAAGACCACTATAAACACAGTCCATGGTCTGAAATAACTAATTCAGAAAATAAATATATGCTTCAATGAACAGGGGAGGTAATTTCATTCTATGTCCACTTTTAGACTGAATCACTTCCAGAAAACACTCTACCTGGCATGACAATACACATATTTGTGATAAAAACAAACATGACTGTTCAAGATATGCACATTGAAGGTCAAATTAAAAAAAAATCTCTAACCCTCTGATGTTAATACATGTTACCTAGTACTTTAAAATTCATTCACAGCAAACACAGTCACTGCACTTTTCACCAAAGGACAAATTTAATTTGTTTGAATATACATGAATTTTCTTTGACTGTAATTGTGACACAAATCAAATTAGAAACCAACAGTGTTATACAGCTGAAGTCACCTCCATAGCTGGAGTAATACTGCACTACTTCACAAGCGACAGGAACTGATACCATTCAGTTTGTACGCATCTACATGAAGCACAAGTTTCATTAACTCGGGTGTGTAATACACTGGAAATGAATTTAAACCATTGGCATCATGCAAAGTTTCCCTTCTATACATACTAGTATCGTGAACTGAGGCAGTCACTCCACTATATACACTGCGTTTTGTTGTGTGTTTTTAGAACAGTTTTAGTCACAAAACCCTTATTGCATAGTTTACAGTGGTAAGGTTTTAGCCCTGTGTGGTAACGTTTATGCACAACAAGACTTGACCGCTGTGTGAAAGACTTGTCGCACTGGTCACAGGTATAGGGTTTTTCTCCTGTATGTGTACGCAAGTGAACTTTAAGGCTATGTTTCACTGTGAACTCTTTACCACAGACATCGCATATAAATGGCTTTAAACCTGTGTGGATCCGTTTGTGTGCCTCGAGTAAGTGATTGCTCTTCACAGCTTTGCCACAAATGTCACAGAGGAATGTTGGATTCCCCTCAGTATGAGACCTAGCATGTTCTCGAAGTGACTTCTGAAGTTTGTAGACTTTGCCACAAACTCCACAGTTATGGCTCTTCAATGTACCAGTGCCACCACCTTCCTGATGTTCAGGATGCACATCTCGCTGGTGCCTCGCCAAATCATACTTCACAACATATGTTTTTTCACACAAATCACATTGAAATGGTCGTTCCCCTGTGTGGAACTTCTTGTGTGTCTGGAGCTGAACCAATGCAAGGAATCTCTTACCACAAATGTCACACTGAAATCTGAAATCCCCAATATGTCTCTTATGATGAATATTCAAGTACGCTTCACGTGTAGTTGCATAACCACACAGGTCACATACGTAGCTCCTGACTGTTGTGTGTACTTTCATGTGGGAAGGCACCTCATAAGAACGCTTGAATGTCTTTTTGCATATCTGACACATATATGGACGTACACTGGTGTGCGTCATCATATGACTCTTTAATGATTTATTTGTCATGTGCATCTTACCGCACACCTCACATTTGAAAGATCTGTCAGTTGTCCGTGTCTTCACACTTGTATGAATTTCCTTGTGTAATGATAAATGAAATAAACATGTGTATGTCGCCTTACAGATGTTACATGTATAGGGATGATCAGTGGGTGCAGTGTGAGCCTTCATATGAATATTCAGCTGTTCTACTGTCAAGAATATTTCACTGCATATCTCACACTTCACACTGTTCATGGTATTGTGCATCCTCATGTGGAAATTAAGACTGTTTTCTTCACCACATAAGAGAGGATCAAATTCTGTGCTATTATTCTTCTGGATAGCCATTTGACTTCTGCTGTCATGAACACCTTCAAACTTCTCAACACTCTTCAGTGCAATGCCAAATTCACCCTGCTGATTGCAAGCAGCATCTGAAACGGTTTCAGCCTTGTAGCTTGCTGACATGCTTTCTGAAGACCTAGAAAAAAAAAAGGGGAAAAAAATACATTCTGAATGGGACCTTAGTAATGTTCCAGAAAGCACAAAATACCACATTTATCTGAAGAACACAAATGCAATCTAAAAAATTTGGAACAGATTTTACAGACAATGCAATGGTTTACCGATTGCAAATGATTATGTCAAATGGCAACAAGAATCAAGCAAGAAATTAATAAATTGTATTGGAATGCACAAGGCACAAGGCCAGATGCTACAGCCAACAAATAAGATCACTCAGCACCTTTGCTTGATCCTGGAGGACCAGACGAATAAGCCATCCCAAACAATGGTAACTGTCAACCTATGCCATGTAACATCCAAGAACAGCAAAGGCTTCACACCATGCCAGTAGCCTTAAATCTCAAACAAAACTACTCAGATCATTAAAATTTGATGTCTGAAGAAGTGGGAGATTGGTCTATTTCAAACATGGATTTTGGATAAGCAGAGTAAGTACATGTTACATAAGCAACACCAGGTAATATGTACATTAAAACAAGAGACTGCAGTATGGACAATTTCATTTTACATGCACAAAAGCATATGCACACTAACATGCACACCAAGCTGAAATGCAAATTTGACTTTATGTCTCTAATAGCAACAACAGTCCATGGGTAGCACTAACAATTTTTATTTGTAAGGTACCCAGTTTAAATTTCAGCATATAGATTGGCCTCTTTGAGTAAGATCTTATATCATGTCCCTCTGTCCCTCCAGGAATGTTCTGGGATTGTGCCACAACCATTTCCTTCCAAATCCTTTACAGAGTGCAATTTCCTGTGCCTCAGCAGTCAGTAGTATGACCACCAGTGTGTGGCAATGTATGCCGTGTTACTTACGGCCGTACACAATGACATATTTTGTGCCTCAGCAGTCAGCACTATGACCTTCAGAGTGTGGCAACATGTGTGCTGTTACTCAAGGCCATACACTATAGCACATCTGTGCCTCAGCAGTCAGCAGCATGGATGGCAGAGTGTGGCATATTGTGTGGTCATACACTACAGCAAATTTTGTGCCTCAGCAGTCAGCAGTATGAGTGTCAGTGTGTGGCAACATGTGCACTGCTACACTACAGCACATTATAAGAGCAGTGACTTTTCAGGGATAGGGTCAGTCTCCACTTTCAGGCTAAAAAAAAAAAAAAAAAAATTCCGATGGGGCATATAGGCAAAGCTACTCCAAATCTCCAGGCCCATCAAGTGAGATGGACACCAATGCTAGCTTTCCATGTTTCGTCTTTTAACTGTGGAAAAATTATATTTTATTATTCATGTCCAGTGACAACAATTCTTCTTTTTTACCATGCTCTACTGAGGACTTATGAGTTCAACAACTGAACACTGTTTTATGGCACCGAAGTATGCTTTGCATCCAAATCTTATTGCAGGAATATGCACTGTCTGTGGTGTAAGTCTGTTGCTCCTACGCAATGCCCAAGTTCCACAACTTGTGCCTGTCACACAGTTCATACTCTGAAACAGTTTTGTCATATCTACATCCCAGTGATACCATGAAAAGATTATATTTCCTAATTAGAACACATTTTGCACAATGTATTTTGCAGCTTTCCAAATGCTGAGGTTATTACTAGTCAAATTCAGTGACTCATCTGGCCACACCACTTAACTTGTGACATCCTAGCTTATGTTGATCAAGGGTTGATGACAGCCTTTCATCCTGCATTTTATCAGCTGTTATGACTTCCACAGCTTCTATAAGAAGTAACTTGGTAATAACAATCAACTTGTTCCTGACAGCTCACATAAATATGAGTAACTGAACCGACTTTCATCAATACTATTATCCAATGTTGTTGTTTACTGAACTCTAAACACAATGATTAGGTTATACACAATTATTATTTCCCATTACTATATCTCACACAGACCCACTTCAGTAACATAAACACAAGCCAATATATATATATATATATATATATATATATATATATATATATATAAAAACACACACACACACACACTGTGTGTGTGTGTGTGTGTGTGTGTGTGTGTGTGTGTGTGTGTGTGTGTGTGTGTGTGGTGTGTGTGTGTGTGTGTGTGTGTGTGTGTGTGTGTGTGTCTGTCTGTGTGTGTGTGTGAGTAAGCAGCGAGAATATAAGTACACTGGAGCGCACTACATGTGCAGCTCTCTACAAAGCCATGAATTTAAAAATCGGGATGTCGGCAAGTTCAAAGCTGGTAAAGTGCCCGCTTGTTTGTAAAACAATGTACACAGTGCAAACACATGTATAACATTGTTTTCAACTTAGCATTTAATTAAACTTTCCAGATATCTGATTCAGGTGGGAACTGAGTCAGTTGTATCGACAGACACATCATATTTGAACAAAGCTTCTTGATAGCTCTATCCACCTGCCTAACAGAGTGGGAAACCAATCAATTTAGCCATAATGAAATACAAAATTTCATTAGTGTTATATGCTAGACACTGACAGTTAGAGAAGGGATGTATTAGAGTGGTTCTAGTAGACCTAGGGAAGGAAGTGTGTACTGCAGTTTTGTCCAAAGCTGAAGCACCCAGCACACAGTGCAGTATGTAACAGGTGATCAGAGTAAGGTGCATCATGAAATAAAACGGCAATAAACCAAATAATGAGCATCTATGAGTGCCTAACTGTGCCTCAAGGCAATTTACATCAGCCACCAGTTAACAGACTCTGTACCACCAAGCGATCCCATAAATGTCTGCCGCTATACAACAGAGAACAGAGGGCAACAACGGCGTGGTACACTCACTTTTGCTACCGTTCTGAGTGAGGGAGGTGAATGGGTATACTTTCAAAACGATCACAATGTGCACCCAACAGAAACCAGCTACAAACAGTAGAAAAGACAGACAAAGAAGTGCATTGAAACTCAACACAGGTCACTCAAACAGAACACATTGCTGCATAAAATGTGGATATGAAATGGCATGCCTGTCATTGAGACTATCATGTGATATGTATTTTCCAGTGAACAGTAATGAAGAATGTAGTCTGCTTGTTTCCCACAAACAAGAATTCTTCTTCATTGGCTAAAACTGGTTACAAGTTTTGGCATAACTTGTTTGCCAGCATGAGACTATTACACAAAATGAAGATGGAAGCAGATCTGATTATTACACATATGGATGAATGTTCGTTGCCTTAGAAGGGGATGCGCAAAACTAAATGTGATGTATGACACACAGAGAGGGTATAATATCCTTTGTTTACAACTGAAAAATTCAATACATCAATAAGCCCAAGAGAAATGGATCTAGTCAGTTTTACTATATTACCATTACATATTATTATAATCTCCTAAATCTCCACCATCATAAGGGAGAAAACAGATACAAAGGGGTATAAAATATTTACATATACTGTCATTAAGAAATGCAGTTCCAGCACATACAAAAGATATCAGCATGCTAAACACAGAGAGAAGTACTGGTTAAAACTTGAAGAACTAAACTTGATAAAAGTGTGTTCAATATTTACACATAAAACTGCAATACCATATAAAAGTTTTGACTCAAACATCTAACGCAATGTCTTGAATCAGACTAGATTGTTTGAATGCAGTCCCCTTAAGTATGAATTATGATGTATGTTACTAAGTGAACACACTGTACTCTGCAGTGTATTCACTTAGACAAGTTAAGTCTTCTACAAGGTATTTCATAAATCTTGTTCAGGATGCCTGGTACAGGTCACCATCTTCTCAGTCTGCAATGAAATAAAATTTATTTTGTGATCTGTAATGTACAGATATTCACAAACAATAATCTACTGTACCGCTAATTTGGACAACAGTCTTATAAGACCCGTACATTTTAAAAACATATGGAATAACTCATTGCGATATGCTGTTTGTGTGGACTTTCTCATTAAGAGATATAGTTCTAGGCTGATAAGGGGTCAGCATTATGTTCAGCTGTGCTTTTCAATCAGTTCCTTACAACTAATATTGCATCAGTTCTAGACTGTATTTCTGTACATGCTATTCAGTTGTGTATTCTTTCTTACATTATATAAAGTATGAAACTCACCTAAAATGTTTAGTCCACAGATGTTGTTACCAGTATGAGAGCTGTGCTGTTGTTACAATGTTCTCCTTTTATGTATGAATGACATCTGTGTCCTCTACTGGGAACGTTTTGTTACATGTTTCTTAATTCTTGGATTGCCCTGCATGTCTCGGGTAATTCCTTGTTTTGTGCGTTTCCAATCTCTTCTTGCAGGAATACTGCTTACCAAGTACTTTACACTGGGAGACACATGCAAGTTGCTCAGTGCCTCTCTAACCCAGTACCCATATCACGTATTGTCACCAGCATCAAAATTGTATTGTTGGGCATGCCTCTTACAATGTCTGTCCAGAAAAGCACAATCACAAACCTGACAAAGCCATTCTTACCTTTTTAGACTCCAGATCCTGACCTTTGGAAGTTCTTATAGCAAGAACAAATCTCACTCTTCACTTGTCTGCTCAAGATGCCTGAGTTAACCCTGACCAAGACCTGGACAGTGTTGAGCCAGAAACGTGAAGCAAATCATGGTAGAGTCATGGAAATGCTACTGCCAAACCTCAGCTAACAGTCACACCAGTACAAACATTAAATCTGATGGAGACTAAGTACAATGTCCTACCTAATTCCAGAAAATGACAATGTGACCATTTCCTTCCCACAGAGGGAATATGCTACTAATAAAACTTTGGGTAAGTGACATAAAGAACAATTACAAATTTGATCTCTTTAAATCTGTTGGTAAACAACAGGAGCAGCAGCTGAATGAACTACATACATGTAATTAATCAAACATTCATAAACCAGCCAGTCATGTGGAATGCTCGAGTTCCAAATATTTCACTTGTGCACGGTTGAGAAAGACAATATTACACAATGAAAACACAGAGCATAGTTTATTTACTGCTTTATTAACACTTCAAAATAAATTTTACATTCAAATATTACAACTCCATAATCGACAAAAAATAATACAGAGTGAACACAAATGACCTGAGCAGTTTTAGAAAATTATTTAACAAAAACAACTTCACACAGCAGTGAAACTTTCACCAACAGAAGGGAACTTCAAAATATGTTATGTAGTACGTGCAAGATAGGACATAACTGTATTACAAGCATAAATGTCAAAATTGCGGTAACAGGACAACTCAAACTGATAAAGAATTCTGTATGACTCAGCACTGTTCCACAGAGTCTATAACCTCTGTTCCACAAGGTTTGGAAGCAGCAACACAGAATTTACTCAGTGAAGAGTAAATTGATGACTGGTGCGCATGATTTCAAAACACTAGTTGTACCTGCACAAGTGCAGGCCATTTGGGTAACAGTTCGTAGTGTTTGGCTCTCCTTTCTGCAGTCCTTAGAAACAAATAAATTTTGATAGCCCTAAACTGCAGTCAACAGCACTGAAGATTCTAAGAAAACATCTTCTTCCTGTCAGAAGAAATGACAAGATGCTGTGTTATAAATCTGCCATGAAATGATGGACTGTCTTGGTGAGGACTAAACACATCCATTCAAGTTTTGTTCCAGTGCTGAGACAACATTTTCCATCAGCAGCTTGGTGAAACGCATAATGTGTGAACAGGGGGAAACGAAAATTTTCACAGTATGCCCAAACAGATTATATGAACATGTTTCATGGCATGACCTCTAATACAGTACACTGCTCTTCCGCAATGCTGCAAACCAGTTAATAGAATTGTCACTCTTCACTTGTTGTAGACATGCCTGATACTCTACAAGAGAAACCAGATATCACTTTTTCAACATGATGGTGTACCATTCCATATACGCAATAAAGTCACAGTACTCCTAAATGTACAACTCCCTGAACTTCAGGCTGGCTGAAGGGGAAAACCATGTCCTGACAGCTGCATTTTCCATACGCAACCCCAGTCATTTATATTTTTGGCATCATATCAAAGATGATGACAATGTCATGTCAAAGCCAGCCAGTGGATACGTTAACAGAGAATATGTGTACATGTCAGAAAGATTTGCCATGAAGTAACATAAAATGTTCAGCAAGGTGGTGAGAAGTGCTTTCATTGGTGTGAAAGCACAAAAAGCAAACAATGAACTCCACTAGTGTAATGAAAAGATTTTTGAAGTTCCCTGCTGTATGACACAAGTTCATATCTCAACGAAAAACAGTTTTTATAAAATAAAATTTTTAAAAAACTCACACCATCTGTGTGCAACTTCCATATTACAAGGAAAACCAACATAGCAAATTGAGAATTTGGAATAACTACCTGACACTATATGTGTATTTAAAATATACAAACATAACAAACTCCAGTACCACCAACATATACAAACCAAAACTTCTAGGTGTGTAAAAATTTCACCAGTTCAGTGTTGATCTGAAGACTCCATTACAAGAAACCTTTACTGATCACTGACATCTGATTAAACAACTGACATTATCATCTTATAATTTTTTGCACACAGGCTTAAAAGTCTCACAACACTCGTTTCAAATATGTCATCCTGACTTCAATGATAATTTTTTCAGTGGACATTTAACAAACCATACTGAATTCCATGGGCTACAGTGCATGCAGAACACTAAAGGTTTGCCTATGCTAATTAAGCCAAACTTATGTCAAAATATAATGTTTCCAAATGCTGCCACACGCACGTGATGCATTACAGAATTCTGTAACAATTCAAGAAACTCGGGTAACTGTACACATGTTGTTCACCAGTACAAAATCAGAAGTAGAGATAAAACCAACAGCCTGCTCAAATGAGAACAATCACTATTTTAATTATGTTGAAAGCAAGATTTCAATGGGGAATGATAACATAATCTATGTAGCTAGGTTCTCTATGGTTTGGACAGAGCAAGTCATGGAGTCAAAAAGATGCTTCTTCATCTCTACTACACACTATAGTTGAGGTTTACCAGATTTCAGCCACTTACAGCCTGGGCTATTGTGGTTATGAACAGACAGATAACTTGTTAGGAGAAGAAGTGGCCACAGCTTTGAAAGGAATTTCAGAGCCAAGTAAAACAGTGAAAAATCACAAGGATGTTGCCACAATTAACCCTTAGGTTACTAATGTCACATATATATATATATATATGGAGCACCTATTCTTGATGTTTCTGGATCGCACACAACGACGCAGCACAGTCGGTAGGACTCCTCTGGACGAGTGATCAGCTCGCCGCAGAGACCTCTACCTGACAACACACGACACTCACAACAGACAAATATCCATGCCCCCGGTGGGATTCGAA